>ERZ772786.154-NODE-154-length-27895-cov-4.768319_pt1 | contig 27895 bp, 33 predicted proteins | sample MGYA00511473_ERZ772786 | MGnify/ENA primary metagenome ERZ772786 (study PRJEB29015, sample SAMEA2738025) | human oral metagenome | biome: human oral; feature: human-associated habitat; material: saliva | place: China | collected 2252 ...
TAATGATTCAGAAATCACTAAGGATTTAAATGATATTGATTCTGCCAAGTCTGAAAATCCAACTTACCGTAAAGCAGCTTTCGTTAAATATCAAGAAGATATGAATAAAAAAGCTTATGTTGTTCCAACAAACTTCTCGTTAAGTTACACACCAGTTAACAAACGTGTGGTTGGGATGACGCTTGACTATGGTGCAATGAATACTTGGTCAGAAATTGGTGTTTCTTCTGATAAGTTAGCCACCAAATAGTTTTATTTAACTTTTGTTTACAAGTTTTTTGTAAAAATACCCTCACTTTAGTTTTCGCAATTCTAAAGTCAAAGAAGCTCAAATTTATGATTTGAGCTTCTTTTGTTTGATGATTTTTAAGATTTGAACTTATGAATTTAAAAATTAATTAATTTAAAAATGATATAATAAGCCTAACTAATAATTAATCGAGGGGGCAATATGCTAGTAAATTTTAGAGATATTCAGGCACAAAACTCAAAAGAATCCGGACTAAAAAAGAATATATTTTTTAGAGGAGGTCAGTTGACCGATTTAACAGCTGAGGATAAAAAAATTCTTACGAATAAATTCCAAATTGGGAAAATTTATGATTTTAGAGGGCAAGAAGAGGTCACTACTCAACCAGATGTTGAACTCAAAGGAATTAAATATGAAAATATAGATATTTTAGCTTCTGAAACTTCAGGAAATAATGGCTCTTTACAGGATATGATTATTAATGCCACAGATATTAGTGAGGCGATGATGAAAACTTATGAAAGTATCGTCATCAGTAAGTCTGCTTTAGAAGGATATCGAGCTTTTTTACTGGATCTTTTAGAGCAAAAACAAGCTGTTTATTTTCATTGTTTTGCTGGAAAAGATAGAACTGGATTTGCTGCTGCTTTGCTTTTAAGACTGGCAGGAGCTTCTGATGAGGAGATTATGAAGGATTATCTCAAAACGAATATTGCTCGCAAAGAGGTGAATCAAGAAATTATCAGTTCATTGAAAGAAAAACTCACTGAAGACCAAATTGAGGGATTACAGATTGCTCTTACTGTGGATAAGAACTATTTATTTCATGCCAGAGAAATAATGAATGAAAATTTTGGTTCTTTTGAGGGCTACTTAAGTGAAGGACTCTCGCTTGAGAAGGATTATATCGAGCATTTTCAAAGCCTCTATTTAAGTTATAAATCATAAAAAAGTGATTTTGAACTCTTTTGCTAATTGATGTATAATTAAGTTAATAGAATACATTGGAGGTACAAAAGATGATTGGATGTAGTAGTTTTACACTAGAAAGTCAAGATAATAAACATTTTCTTTCTCGTACAATGGATTTTCAAATAGAAATGGCGGAACAAATTCTTTTTATTCCAAGAAACAAGGAGATAAGAATTGCCCACTCTAATGAAGAGACAATTGAAACATCCTATGCTTGTTTAGGGATGGGTGCGATGGAAGAGGGGCATCCAGTACTCTTTGATGGAATTAATGAAAAAGGGTTAATGGGTGCGACTTTATATTTCCCAGGCTATGCTGAATATAGTGAGAATATCAAAAAAAATCAAAAGGGAATTTCACCTGATATGGTTATTCCAACGGTCCTCACTCAAGCGAGTAATTTAGAAGAAATCATTGATTTCTTTGATAAGAAATTTGTTATTATTAATGATACTAATCCAACCTTAGGTCTTACGCCTCCTTTACATTTTATTTTTTCTGATTCTAGTGGTCAAAGTTTGATTATTGAACCAAGGCAAGGTGGACTTTCAATTATAAAAGATTCAATTGGAGTGATGACAAATAGTCCAGATTACCAATGGCACGAAACTAATTTAAGAAATTATCTTTCTTTTACACCTAATCAAAAAGAAAGTATCGAACTATTAGGAAAGACATTAAAACCATTTAGTCAAGGTTCAGGTACTTTTGGCTTTCCAGGAGATTTTACGCCTCCTTCAAGATTTGTTAGAACGGCTTATTTAAAAAACTACGCTGAGAAACCAAGTAATGAATTAGCCGCTATTACGCTTTGTCATCATATATTAGAATCTGTAAGTATTCCAAAAGGAATTGTTATAACTGAGCATGGAGCAAGTGATTTCACTTGTTATTCGGCATATATGTGCTCAGAAACTCTAAGTTATTATTTTTCAACTTATGGTAATCAAAGAATCAGGAAAATAAGTTTGTCAGAATCCTTGAAAAATGAGAAGGAATTTAAAAACTTTCCTATTGTCAATGAGGAAGATATTTTAGAGTTAAATTGATAAATATTTAATCGAGTAAATAGGAGGGATATTCATTAAGTTCTTTGAATTCAAGAAGTATTTTTTAAATATTAGTTTTAAGTATAGCAATCCTAAAAAGAAATTCGGGAAATAATAGAGAGAAATTAAGGAAAAAATAGTGATTTTAAATTTATTTATAATAGTTTTAATGATTTTTCTTACGGCATTTTTTGTTGCGGCTGAATTTTCGCTGGTAAAAATACGTAAAAGTCGTTTAGAAACATTAGAAAAAGAAAATAATAAAAGGGCAAAATTAGCACTTAATATCGTCAATCACCTTGATTCTTATTTAAGTGCCTGTCAACTTGGAATCACTTTGACTTCGTTAGCAATTGGGTGGGTAGGTGAAAGTACGATGCATAGTATTTTAGCTCCCCTCTTGTCTTATGTTCCTCTACCTTCTGCGTTATTAGACAGCTTGTCTATTATTTTAGCCTTTTTATTAATTACTTTTGTTCATGTGGTAATCGGAGAACTTATTCCAAAATCTTTAAGTATTACAAAAACTGAAGGAGTTGTCTTAACGGTTGCTGCTCCGCTCCATTATTTTTATAAACTTACCTATCCTTTTGTGTGGTTATTAAATGCTTCAGCAAGTTCAATTGGTAAATTGTTTAATTTAAGTTTGGCTACTGAAGGTGATGAAATCCATTCGGAAGAAGAGTTAATTTTAATTGCTAATCAAAGTTTTATTAAAGGGGAAATCAACGAAAAAGAGTACGAATATTTCAACAATGTCTTTGAATTTGATGATTTGATAGCTAAGGATATCATGGTGTCGAGATTAGATATGGAGACGATTCCCGTTGATGTTTCGATTGAAGAAGCTTTAAAATTTGCGATTAAAAAAGGGCACACTCGTTTCCCTATTATTGCTAAAACTAAAGATGATATTTTAGGCTATGTTACGCTTCAAAATTTGATTAAAGAGTATTTAACTGCTCCCGGTCAAGAAATAAAGAAAATCATGCAAGAACCTATTATATTTATTGATACTATTCCCGTAAAGTTATTACTCTCAGAGATGCAAAAAGAGCATAAACATTTTGCTATTCTATTGGACGAGTATGGTGGGACAAGTGGACTTGTGACAATTGAAGATATTCTTGAAGAGTTAGTTGGTGATATTCAGGATGAAGAAGATCATGAGAAAGAATTGGTAGTAAAGCTTTCTCCGACTACTTATCAGGTAGATGGTAAATTGCTTTTATCTGAATTTGAAGAACTATTTAATATTGATTTGGCTCAAAATAATTTAAGTAAAACGATTAGTGGGTTTATTACAAATTATTCACTAGAGCAAAATGAGCCACTTGAGGTAGGACAGACTTTCGAATTTGATAATTTAAAAATTACTATTATTGAAATGGATAAAATTACTCCTCATATTTTAGAAGTTAAACGAGTGTAGATTGTATTTGAGGTATAAAAAAAACGGAGCTTTAAGAGGCTCCGCTTTTTTTATTTTATTGACGAACGACGAGGACATCGCATGGTGCATTTTTGATAATGTAATCCGCCACTGAACCGATAAAGATACGTTCAATGTAAGAAAGACCAGTTGCTCCAAGAACAATGAGGCTAATTTCTTCTTCTTTTGGAAGAGTTTGGCCAAGCATGACTTTTGGAGAACCAAATTCAACACGAGTTTTGACTTTTTTAACGCCAGCTTTTTTTGCTTCGTCAGCAAAGTCATTAATGAGGTTTTCAGCACCTTTGTGTGTATCATCAGCAACAACTGAATCATAGGCTGAGATAGATTGGAAGGCACGAAGGTCAATGACGTTAGCGATAACGAGTTCAGCATCGTTACGAAGTGCTGTTGCAACTGCTTTGTCAAAAGCTTTAGTAGCTTCTACCGAACCATCAATACCAACAAGGATTTTCTTATAGTTATCTAACATAGGCGACTCCTTCATAAGTTTTTATCTATATTTTAATTTTACTCTTATTTTGTCAATTTGTAAAAAGAAAACTGTTAAAAAATGGTTTATGGTATAATTGATGAAGTGAATTTCTTTAAAATAGTGGAAAAAATTACTGACAGAAATAGAAGTTCTTTATTGAAAGTCTGTCAGCAAATTTTGATGACTTATGAACTTAAAGAAAACTGTAAGAAATAGGTGAAAAATATGACTCGATATGCTGTGGTGGATCTGGAAGCGACCGATGCTCATAGTAGTGAAAATAAAATTATACAGATTGGGATTGTTCTTGTTGAAGATGGAGAAATTGTTGAAACTTTTTCCACTGAAGTCAATCCACATGAACCTTTGCTTCCAAGGATTAGTGAACTGACAGGTTTGTCAGATAAACAGTTAAAGACGGCTCCTGAGTTTTCAGAAGTTGCTGCTAAAGTGCGAGAATTACTGACAGACAGTGTTTTTGTTGCTCATAATGCTAGGTTTGATTATGGACTTTTAGAAAAAAGTTTTCTTAATGCTGGCTTGGAATTTAATGAAATGTTGCGTGTCGATACAGTCGATTTGGCGCGTGTTTTTTATCCAACTTTTGAAAAATATGGTTTAGAATCATTGAGCGAAAAGTTAGATTTAGCACATGACCATCCGCATGCCGCAGTTTCGGATGCGTATGCTACAGCCGAATTATTGCTGAAAATAGAAGAAAAAATTCAAAAGTTACCAAGAAGTGTTTTGGAAGAGTTGCTTAGACATTCGGACAATTTACTTTTTGAAAGTAAAACTTTTTTACAAGAGCAGTTGGATAAAACAAAAATTCGACCAGCTGGCTTTAAAGTGGTTCATAATATTGCGACGCGTAAGTTTAGGGCTTCTGTCAGTAAAAAAAGTCCCCTGACAGCCTTGTCAGCAAATTTTTCAGAAAATATCAGCAGATTGGGCTTGGCTTCTCGCTCAAAACAAGAAAAATTAGCTCATTTAATGGAAACAGAGCTTACACATTTACAAGCAAGTTTTATTGAGGCACCGACAGGACTTGGAAAAACTTATGGTTATTTACTGCCAGTTTTGGCCTCAGGAAAAGGTTTGGTCGTTTCAACGGCAACCAAAGTTCTCCAAAAGCAATTAGTAAATGATGTGGCACCAAAACTTGGGAAAACATTTGGTTTAAAAATGGCCAAGATTGTTGGGACTAAAAATTACATTTCTCTGAGAAAATTTTCTGAGCTTTTATTAAATAATACTGACGGCAAAAATTTTGAAATTTTTAAAATGAAAATTTTAATTTGGTTGACAGAAACAAGAATAGGCGAATTGGATGAAGTTTCAAAAGTCATGACTAATGATGATTATTTTGAAGTCATTCGCCATGATGGCTATGTCAATACAAAACAGCTTCATTATGAACAAGATTTTTGGTTGAAAGCCCAAAAAGAAGCTGAACAAGCTGAAATTAAAGTGGTGAATCATGCCTATTTGATTGAACGTTTAGCTGACTATCCTGAAACTTTTTTGGAAAATCGTGTTCTTGTTGTTGATGAGGCTCAACAATTATTTCCTATCATGGAAAATGCGGGTCAAAAATCTTTAAAAATTACTGACGAACTAATAAAAATTGATGCTGAAACAAGTGAAAATCCCCAGCTGACCAAAAGGCTTCAAGAAAGTCTTGTTTTTCAACTTAATAAAAAAGAACTTGATTTAAATAAAATAAAGATAGATGCTGATGAACTTGGCTTGAGAAATCTGTCAGCACTTTTAGAAGCTGATAATCAAATTGTCTGGCGTGAAAATGGGATGCTTTATGCGAGTGACCAAGATTTTTATAATTTTGAACGATTGATTCCTAAAAATACCAAACTTTTTATGTTGGGAGCGACATTGTCATTATCTAAAGACAAACCGTCATTTCCTGACTTACTTGGTTTTACAGACTATCGCTTTTTCAAAATTGAAGGAAATCAAGCCACTAATCAGCAATTGCTGACGGTGACAGATGCGCCTAATATCAAAAATCTAAGTTTAATTGATTATGCAGATTACACAGCAAATTCAATTGGAGAACTTTCAAAATTGAATTTGCCAATGGTGGTCTTATTTACTTCAAAAATGGCTTTGACTTTTGTTGCTGAGAAATTATCTGCTGAAGGGTTTGAGATTTTAGCACAAGATATTAATGGGAGTCCAGCCCAAATCAAGAAAAAATTTGATAAAGGTGAAGGAAAAATTTTATTAGGTTTGGGTTCTTTTTGGGAGGGAGTCGATTTTGATAAGCAAAATCAAGTGATTCTTGTTATTCCAAGACTTCCTTTTGCAACGCCTGATGATATTTTAACTAAAAAATATGCTCAAAAGTTTGAAAATCCTTTCTATGATTTTAATGTTCCAATGGCAACTTTAAAATTACGTCAGGCCATTGGTCGGGTAAACCGTCGTAAAAATCAGTACTCAAGTATTGTCGTATTAGATAAAAGACTTGCAGGAAAATCTTACGCCAAAAGAATGCGAAAAAATCTTTCAGAAACTTTACCTGTAAAAATGCTGAATTTACTAGACACAATCAGCGAAATCAAGAATTTTTTGATATAATAAAACATGTTTAAGCAAAAACTTAAAATGGGAAATTGGACAAATTATTTTTTCCTAATCATGAGAAATTTTACTAATAAGCCTTCAAATAATCTTTGAAAAAAGATTTTCTCAAATTTTGAAAGAAGAAAAATATGAAAAAGCGAAAAATGACTCGACATTCGCAAATTATAATTGGAATTTTAGTGATAATTTTAGCCATTTATTTGTCTATCAGTCTTTTCTTTTGGAAGAGTCTAAATCCCTATCATTCCGTTCGAGCGCAAGCGATTGACATTGCCACAGAAAAAACAGATTTAGTTAAAGCGACAGGATTTGATATTGCTGCAACTGACACCGTGACTTATTCAATTGTTGGCCTTAATAAAGCGAATCAAGAAATTGGAATTCTAATTCCAAAAAAATCTGGTAAAATTAAAGAAGTTAAATTATCGCAAGGGGTTTCACCAGCAAGCTTAACGACAAAAGATACGAAATCAGTTGTCTTAGCACTTTACAAAGGGAAACCGGCTTGGGAAGTAAATAATAGCAATGGTTTTAAAGTTTATGACTTTGAGTCAGGAAAAGAGTTGATATGAAAAAAAATTCTGATTTTGTATTAAAAATGGATGAGTCCGTCACTCTTGCTGCGGCAAATCGCGCAAAAGCATTAAAAGCACAAGGGCGAGATATTATTGACCTGACACTTGGGCAGCCAGACTTTTCAACACCAAGAATAATTGGTCAAGCAGCTATTGAAGCAATCGATAATGGCAAGGCGAGCTTTTATACACAAGCTGGTGGACTTCCAGAATTAAAAAATGCAGTTCAACATTATTGGACGCGTTTTTATAATTATGAAATTCAACCAAATGAAATATTGATTACAGCTGGAGCAAAGTTTGCTCTTTATGCTTACTTTATGGCAACTGTTGACCCTAACGATGAGGTAATCATTCCTGCTCCTTACTGGGTTTCTTATGTTGACCAAGTGAAAATGGCTGGAGGAAATCCGGTAATTGTAGAAGCCAAGCAAGAAAATAATTTCAAAGTTACAGTTGAGCAATTAGAAGAAGCAAGAACAAGTAAAAGCAAAATTTTATTACTCAATTCACCTTCTAATCCAACAGGAATGATTTATTCTAAAGAGGAATTAACAGCCATTGGAGATTGGGCTGTCGCTCATGATTTATTAATTTTGGCAGATGATATTTATCATCGCTTAGTTTATAATGGAGCGGAATTTACAGCAATTTCAAGTCTATCTGATGAAATTCGGAAAAGAACGACAGTGATTAATGGTGTTTCTAAAACATTTGCAATGACTGGTTGGCGGATTGGATTAGCTGTAGGTGATCCAGAAATTATTTCTGCGATGACTAAGATTGCGAGTCAAACGACTTCTAATCCAACTGCTGTCGCTCAATACGCAGCAATAGAAGCTTTTGAAGAAAGAGATAATAGTTTTGAGATAATGCATGCAGCATTTGAAGAACGTTTAAATATCATTTATGGTCAACTTTCTGAGGTTCCAGGATTTGAACTTGTAAAACCAAATGGTGCTTTCTATTTATTCCCGAAAGTGACTCAGGCAATGGCGATGAAAGGCTATAGTGATGTGACTGATTTTACAACTGCTATTCTTGAAGAAGCAGGTGTAGCCTTGGTTACAGGAGCAGGTTTTGGTTCTCCAGAAAATGTGCGCTTGAGCTATGCAACAAGTCTTGAAAATTTAGAAGTTGCAGTGGCACGTTTAAAAGATTGGATGAATGAATGATCGATAAGAAAGAAGCAAAATCGGCCTATAAACTTTCAAAAAAAGTTGGAGCAGTTGTTGCTTATAAGAATCTCGAAACGAATGAACGCTATATTGATATAGCACCAGATTTAGCAGGTGTAAAAAATCGTTTTGAATTTGCCAAAAAAACGGGAATTGGCTTACCTTATGCCATTGAAAAAGCAGCAAAAACAGCTGATTTTGAATTGGAAGTTCTTGAAGAATTAGAAAAAGATGAGCTCCAAACCACTAAAGAATTCAAAGAAGATTTAAAAACTTTAAAAGAAATCTGGCTTGAAAAGTTTTAAAAGTATTATTTAAAAATTATAAAATTAAAATATAGAAGGACTTATTTATGAAAGACTTAATTTCAATCATCGACGTCAAAGACCATGTTGGTGAAACAGTAAAAATCGGCGCTTGGGTTGCTGACAAATCAGGTAAAGGAAAACTTCAATTTCTTCAACTTCGCGATGGAACAGCATTTTTCCAAGCTGTTGTTTTCAAACCAAATATGATTGAAAACTTTGGTGAAGAAGAAGGAACAGCTAAATTTGATGAAATTAAACATCTCTCACAAGAAACTTCAGTTTATGTGACAGGTGTCGTTAAAGAAGATTCACGTTCAAAATTTGGTTATGAACTTGATGTGACTGATTTGGAAGTGATTGGTCAATCACATGATTATCCAATTACACCAAAAGAACACGGCGTTGAATTCCTCCTTGATAACCGCCATTTATGGTTGCGTTCAAAACGTCAAATGGCAATGATGCAAGTGCGTAATGCAATCATCTATGCAAGTTATGATTTCTTTGCGAAAAATGGCTTCATTAAGTTTGATAGCCCAATTCTTTCAGGAAATGCTGCTGAAAACACAACAGAACTCTTTGAAACAGATTATTTTGGTAATTCTGCTTTCTTGTCGCAATCAGGACAACTTTATCTTGAAGCAGGAGCAATGGCTCTTGGACGTGTTTTCGACTTTGGACCAGTATTCCGTGCGGAAAAATCAAAAACTCGTCGTCATTTGACAGAATTTTGGATGATGGATGCAGAATATCCATTTGTTACTCATGATGAATCATTGGATATTCAAGAAGCGTATGTGAAAGCTTTGATTCAAGGTGTTTTGGATAATGCTGCTTATGCTCTTGAAACACTTGAACGTGATACAAGCATGTTGCAAAAGTATATTGATACACCTTTCAAACGTGTTTCTTATGATGATGCTATTGATTTGTTGCAAGCACACGAAAATGATGAAGATACAGATTATGAGCATGTAGAACATGGGGATGACTTCGGTTCGCCTCATGAAACATGGATTTCAAATTACTATGGTGTTCCAACATTTATCGTCAACTATCCTGCAAGTTTCAAAGCTTTCTACATGAAACCAGTCCCTGGTAACCCAGAACGCGTTTTGTGTGCTGACCTTTTGGCTCCAGAAGGTTATGGTGAAATCATTGGTGGTTCAGAACGTGAAACTGATTATGATTTGTTACTTAAGAAAATTGCTGATTTCGGTTTAGATCCTAAAGATTATGATTGGTATTTAGAACTTCGTAAATTTGGTTCAGTTCCTCATGCTGGTTTCGGACTTGGTCTTGAACGTATGGTCACTTTTGTCGCTGGGACAGAACACATTCGTGAAGCCATTCCATTCCCACGTATGATTAACCGTATCCAACCTTAATAAAAATAAAAAACCTCTACTTTAAGAGGTTTTTTATTTTTACTATTAAGAGGTTTAATGCTAGTTTTAAAAGAATATTGTATGAAATGATTAATAAATTTGGAGAATGATAGCCTTTGCAAGACTGTGATATAATTAACTTATGAAAAATAATGAAGAACCTCGGATGAAGTGGTCGGATGATGAATATGAAGCAATGATAGATTTGGCAACAAGACAGTTGGCTGAGCGAATGGCTGAAAGAGCTTTGATGACCTATGAGATTTATAAATATGATTATCTTGATTCGCAGTTTGTGGCCGATTTTATTGCAGAGTTTGTCATTAGTGCTTATCGTTCATATTTAATCAAACCAGAAAATCTTGATGAAGAGGTGATGCTTTTATTATTTGTCAACATGGCTTATGAAAATATGCGAGGATTGCCAGATGAAGTGGCACAATACCACAGACTTTTTAGACAACTTTGTGACCTTTATTATGAACAAGGTTGTTTACGTCATGCTCTGATTGACGAAGCAGACTATCAGGAAATGGTTTTGGCAATTTTAGCTGATATTTTTATGGAAGTGAAAATGAGAAAAAAATTTAAAAAGTAATTTTGTAATCTTAAAGGGGAGAAAATGGATTTAGATGCTTACCAAAAAGCAATTATCAAATTTGATTTGAATAAAAAAATAGAGAGTCAAAATGAAGTAGATTTTGCATTTGTGGATAAAGTTTTGGGATTATCTGGTGAAGCAGGTGAAGTAGCTGACAAGGTAAAAAAAGTTATCCGCGACCAAGAGGGAAAGCTGTCAGTCAATGATAAAAAGGCCATCGGTCAGGAGCTTGGTGATATTCTTTGGTATGTAGCAACGAGTGCACGTTATCTAGGAATTTCTCTTGAACAAATTGCGAGTGAAAACATTGAGAAATTAGAGAGTCGGTTGAGCCATGGCAAGATTTCAGGCTCAGGGGATGAGAGATGAAAATATTGATTGTGGCTGGTTTGCCAGATTTTATACCCAATGAAAGTTTTGATAAATATATTGGTGTGGATAGAGGGTCACTATTTTTAGTGGAAAAAGGTTATCAATTGGCTCTGGCAATTGGTGATTTTGATTCTGTCAGTAAAATTGAACTTGAAAAAATTTCTGTCAGTACTGACAGATTGATTAAATTGCCTGCTGAAAAAGATTTGACAGATTTAGAAGCGGCTTTAGATTTTGTTTTAGAGTATTTTGCTGATGCGGAAATTGTAATTGCTGGTGCTTTAGGTGGACGTTTGGACCATTTACTGACCAATGCTTATTTAGCAACACGACCAAAATATCAAGTCCTCGCTCCCAAAATGACCTTAGTTGACCAACAAAATTTGGTGACCTACTTGTTGCCTGGTCAGCATTTACTAAAAAGAAAGCCGACTTACCAATATGTTGGATTTGTTCAGGTAGAAACAAAGGATAGTTTAGCCATTGAAGAAGCAAAATATCCTTTGAAAGCAGAGGATAATTTTAGTCAAATCTATGCTAGTAATGAATTTATCAGTGACCAAATGAAAGTTTCATTCAATCAGGGAATGGTCATTGTAATTTATTCAGGCGATTCGCATAAAAAATAAATAATAAGAGGTTAAGGAGAACGGAAAAAGTATGATTATTGGAGTCATTGGGGCAACATCAAATATTGCAAGTAAGGCTTATTTACCAGTTTATGCGAAAATGCAGGCGGACCATCGTTTTATTTTGTATTCTCGTCAGTGGGAAAAAGCTGAAGAAGTTCGCAAACATTATAAATTTGAATATGCGACAGAGGACTTGTCAGCACTAGAAACTGTGGATTTGGTTATTATTCATGCGGCAACTTCTCAACATTTTGAGTTAGCTAAAAGATATTTGTCAGCGGGAGTTCCTGTTTTAATGGATAAACCTGTTTCAGAAAAATTAGCCGAAGTAAAAGAATTGCAAAAAATTGCTGATCAAAATAATACTTTATTTGTCGTCGCTTTTAATCGCAGATTTGCACCACAAACAGCTAAATTAAAAGCTCTCCCAGATAAAAATATGGTGAAAGTAAGTAAAAATTTAGCAAATTCTGCCAGTGAAAAAATTACATTTTCAATGTACGATATTTTTATTCACCCTCTGGACACCTTGATTTATTTGCTAGATGATGAGATTTTAGAAGTCAATTATTCATTAAAGAAGAATCAAGACGGGCAATTAACAAGAGCCATTGTTATGCTAGAAACAGCGACAACGAGTGGAATTGCCACAATGAACTTAGAAGCTGGTGCCTTTACTGAAGAATTTACAGTAGAAAGTCCTAGAGAAAGCCTTCGCTTGTCAGAACTGTGCGAACTTGAAAAATTTACAGGAATTGATCGTCAAAAATTTGGAATAAGTGGTTGGCAAAGTGCGACATACAATCGTGGTTTTGATGAAATCATTTCTGCCATGGTTCTAGCGGTTGAAAAATTTGATGGTCAAAATCGTCAAGAATTACTGACAGAACTTAAACAAGAAAATATTCTAAAATCCCACGAAATCATTGACCAAATGTTAAAATGAAAAGTTACTGACAGAAATATTAGCATATCTGTAAACTGCTAAAGCAGTCACAGCTATCCTATGACAGAAATATTAGACTATCTTAAAATGACTGACAGAGTTAAAAAATTTCTGTCAGTATTTTTTTAGGCTGAGCCTTGCATTATTGTCAATAAAAAAGTATAATTATAAAAAAATTAAGAAAAGGAGTCCGCATGAAAACACAACAATCTACAGTCTTTTATTTTTGGTGCAGATAGTTTGTGTTTATGCAATTGGCGTAGATACAACTTTTGAGTATACTCAAGTTTCTGCGCCGGGATTCAAAGAAGACCGGATAGTAAAAACTATCTGGTCTTTCTTTTTTAATTTTTTTACCCTTTCTTTCGACTCTAAAGTAAAATTAATCGTAAAGACCGACTCCAAGCAGGGTTTTGCTAGATGAATGGAAGGGAACTTATAAAAGAAAGCTTTGCTTTCACACAATAGAAAAGAGGAATTTTATGGAAAATTCTACAGGCTTGAAGTCTTCTTTACAGACTCGCCACATTGTTATGCTCTCACTTGGGGGAGCGATTGGTTCAGGACTTTTTTTAGGTTCTGGAAAAGTCATTGCACAGGCTGGGCCAAGTGTATTACTCTCATACATCTTAGCTGGACTGACACTTTATGTCGTCATGTATGGTGTTGGGAAAATGGTCATCCATCAAGATGAACATAAGGCTGGAATGGCCGGAGTTGTTGCTCCTTTTATTGGGGACCACTGGGCGCATTTTGCGGACTGGGTTTACTGGGCAACTTGGATGGCCGTCCTAATTGCAGAAGAAGCAGGGGTATCAACTTTCCTTGCCATGCTAATTCCTGGAGTGCCATTATGGGTTTTCGCCCTGATTGTAGCAGTTCTTGGAACAGCAATCAATCTCTGGTCAGTGAGAGCTTTTGCTGAAACAGAATATTGGCTTGCCTTTATTAAAGTCGCTGTTATTTTAATTTTAATTGCACTCGGATTTTATTTATTAGTTATTAATGATGCTCATCTTGGTTTTGTTGCTGATACCGCTCAAAAAGTATCGACTAAAAGTACAGCACCAAGCTTTGCTCCTAATGGCTTTTCAGGATTTTTAACTTCATTATTAGTTGTTATTTTCTCATTTGGTGGTTCTGAATTGGCAGCAATTACAGTTGCTGAAACGGAAAATCCAAAAGTAGCGATTCCGAGAGCTATTCGAGGTGTTTTAATTCGGATTATTAGTTTTTATGTTATTCCAATCTTTTTATTCTTGCATTTATTGCCATGGAGCGAAGTTTCAAATCCAGATGCAGCAAGTCCATTTGCTACAATTTTTGCTCGAGTAGGAATTCCACATGCTGATAAAATCGTTCTCGTAATTATTGTTATTGCAATTTTCTCAGCGGTTAACTCAGCAATTTATGCCACTTCACGCTCACTCTATTCACGCATTCAAGGTTCAAATTCTTATGTGGGTCAAAGATTGGGCAAATTATCTAAAAACCAAGTCCCAACGAATGCGATTTTAGTTTCATCATTTGTTTTGTTTATTGGTGTACTTTTGTCAGCAATTTTGGGTGATGGATTCTGGCAATTTGTGGCTGGTTCAATTTCATTTACGATTACAATCGTTTGGATTCTCCTTTTAGTTGCTGCTCTTGTTTTATATTTTAAACATAAAGAAGTAACGAATTGGTTTGTTAAGTTGGCAACACTTGTTGTACTTATTGCTTTAACCATTATCTTCATCATGCAAATTGTCACTAATCCATGGACTTTGTCAGTCTTTGCTCTAGTGATTTGCCTCCTTTCTTACTTTACTTATCGAAAGAAAAAAGCATAATAATAAAAAACATTCATTTTAAATGAATGTTTTTCTTTTGTTTGAGTTCTAGGTATTCAATAAACTTTTCTTTGATTAAATCATTTTTGATAAGTGACAATTTTTGCTTGCGAACAAGTTTATGTTTAAACCACCATTCACAAGACATGGCATCATTTTTATTATCAAAATCAACAGAGGCAAGCAGCTTAACTGGCAATCTTGTTTTTGTGTATTTCGCACCTTTACCAGAGTTATGAGTGGCAAGTCTTTTTTCTAAATCAGTGGTATAGCCACAGTAGAGAGTCTTATCTGAGCATTGTAAAATGTAAGTAAAATATTGGTTCATAAGTTTTTTTCTAAAATAGTGAGAAATTCAAAAGGAGTAAATTCATGAGTAGGCTCCCAAATCTTTTGAAATTGATTAATCATTCCATTGTGAGAAACAATGAGAATATTTTGAGCAGAAGGAAAAAGTTGAGGAAGTTTTTCTAAAAACATTTTAGCACGTTCATGAACAGAAGTAAGAGATTCAATACCTAAAGCAAGATTTTCTTCATTTTCTATATTAAGTTGTGCCCAATCTCGATTTTCTTTTGTTTGATTTTCCAATTTTCCAAGGCCTCGTTCACGTAATAAAGGTTCAAAGAGTAGTAAGGCGCCTATTTTATTAGAAATTATCGTTGCAGTTTCCTTAGTTCCTTGTAAATCTGATGATAAAATCAAGTCAAATTTTACTGACGAAAGTTTGTCAGCTAAAATTTCGGACTGCTGAATTCCTCTGTCAGTGAGAGGACTCTTTGACCAACCCATCAGCAAATTTTGCTGAATATTTCTCGTTTCACCATGTCTGACTAAATATAATTTCATAGTCAGATTATATCATTTAACGTAGCCAAAGTTAAGAGCTAGCTTGCCATTCGTGGTATAATAAGAATATGATTACTTCACTTACGATTCTTTCAAGTCTTGCAATAATTGTAACTGTAGTTATTGCTTTTGCGGAATATCAAGCTGGAAAAAGACGTCATTCAACCACTTTATCTATCGAAATGCTTCATAAGCAAAAAGACGATTTTATTAAATGGTTTTATGATTATCTTCATATCTCACAAGTGTTGATGCGAGTAACAATTCAACTTAACATGGATCGCTTAGAACAACGTCATTTTGAAAATACAAATGACTCTAGTAATCAGCGACGCATTATTCGTATTAATGAGAATACGATGTCAAGAGATCGTAATGCAGCAGATTTAAATTATCAAATGATGCTTTTAAATCTGGTGATTGATGACCGTAAGCCTTATTTTGAAAATACACAGATCAAGGTCCGCTCAAATTTTGAGACATTGATGCATGACATCAATGAATTTACAAGAAAAATTCATATAGAATATGATGAAAAAATGAAAGAAACGGATGATGCAGGTTGCCGTTCCATTATGAATGAAGCTCGAAAGATGGCTAGAAATACGATGGAAGCTATCGAAAAATCTAACCATGAAATGGGTGAGCAAGTCAAACATGATATTCAAGCACTCGAAGATGAAGTAGAACATTATTTTAAAAAATAAAAAAACATGAATATACAAGATTAGAGAGTAGTTCATGGTGCACGTCCGATTCGACTAGTGGACTTTGCTCACTTAGCGAGAGCCATTTCGTCTTAGTACTAATGGATACCTGCGGTATGGAGAACGTGCCAACCTATTCAGACCAAACAAAATAATAAAAGGAAAATAAATGCCACAAGATAAAATAGTAATACACGGTGCACGTGAGCACAATTTAAAAAATATAGATGTTGAAATTCCAAGAGATAAATTAGTTGTTGTTACTGGGGTTTCAGGGTCTGGAAAATCATCTCTGGCCTTTGAAACTTTATATGCAGAAGGTCAACGTCGATATGTTGAATCTTTGTCAGCTTATGCTAGACAGTTTTTAGGAAATATGGATAAGCCAGATGTTGATTCAATTGATGGTTTGTCGCCAGCAATTTCTATTGACCAAAAAACAACTTCTAAAAATCCTCGTTCAACAGTCGGGACGGTTACGGAAATTAATGACTATTTGCGTCTATTATATGCCCGTGTTGGGACGCCATATTGTGTGAATGGTCATGGAAAAATTTCGGCACAGTCAGTTGAAGAAATTGTTGAACAAATTCTTGAGCTTCCTGAAAAAACACGTTTACAAATTCTCGCTCCTGTCGTGCGTACCAAAAAAGGGACTCATGTCAAAATGTTTGAGCGTATCCAAAAAGATGGTTATGTTCGTGTTCGTGTTGACGGTGAAGTTTATGATATTTCAGAAGCTCCAGAACTTGATAAAAATAAAAAGCACAACATTGAAATTGTCATTGACCGTATTGTTGTAAAAGAAGGAATTCGTTCGCGTCTGTTTGACTCTGTAGAGGCTGCGCTTCATCAGGCTGAGGGTTATGTTATTGTTGATAAAATGGATGGTTCAGAGCTTTTGTTTAGTGAATTTTACGCCTGTCCAGTTTGTGGTTTTACTGTTCCAGAACTTGAACCACGTCTTTTCTCATTCAATGCTCCTTTTGGCTCATGCCCAGATTGTGATGGTTTAGGAGTTAAATTGGAACCCGATGTCGATTTATTGATTCCTGATACAAGCAAAACACTGCGTGAGGGAGCAATTATCTATTGGTATGGGAAAGCTTCAACTTATTACCCAGCTCTTTTAGAGCAAGCAATGGAGCAATTCGGCATTGATTTAGATAAGCCTTGGGAAAAACTGTCAGAAAAAGAACAACAAATTGTTTTATATGGTAATGGAGATAAACTTTTCCATTTTATGCACGAAGGAGATTTTGGATTACGTGACCAAGATATGACCTTTGTTGGGGTCATTCCTAATCTTTGGCGTCGTTATCGTTCAGGAATGAGCGAGTCAGCCAGAGAAATGGCGCGTTCTTACATGACTGAATTGACTTGTACGACTTGTCATGGTTATCGTTTAAATGATCAAGCACTTTCTGTTAAAGTGGGTGAGAAAAATATTGCTGAATTTTCAATTCTGTCAATTGGCGATACGCTTGATTATGTGAAAAGTTTAGTTCTTTCTGCAAATAATGAAATTATCGCAAAACCTATTTTGAAAGAAATTAAAGACCGTTTGACTTTCTTGAAAAATGTTGGTTTGGATTATCTCACGCTATCTCGTTCAAGCGGAACACTCTCTGGTGGAGAGTCACAACGTATTCGTTTAGCGACACAGATTGGTTCAAATTTATCAGGCGTTTTGTATATTTTGGATGAACCTTCCATTGGTTTACATCAAAGAGATAATGACAGACTGATTGAGTCTTTACAAAAGATGCGTGATTTGGGGAATACCTTAATTGTCGTTGAACATGATGAGGACACGATGATGGCAGCCGATTGGCTTATTGATGTTGGTCCTGGGGCAGGCGATTTAGGAGGTGAAATTATTGCCTCTGGAACACCAAAACAAGTCATGAAAAATAAAAAATCACTGACAGGGCAATATTTGTCAGGAAAAAGAGCCATTCCAGTTCCTGAAAAACGTCGAGCCATTGATAAGAAAAAAATGGTTAAGATTACAGGTGCAAGTGAGAACAACTTGCAAAATCTTGACGTTGAGTTTCCAATGGGAGTTATGACGGCTGTAACTGGGGTTTCTGGTTCTGGTAAATCAACTTTAGTTAACAGTATTTTAAAGAAATCATTAGCTCAAAAATTGAATCACAACTCAGATAAACCTGGTAAGCATAAAAAAATTACTGGTTATGAAGGAATTGAGCGTTTGATTGATATTGACCAAAGTCCAATTGGTCGAACTCCACGTTCAAATCCGGCAACTTATACCAGCGTCTTTGATGACATTCGTGATTTATTTGCCAATACAAATGAAGCAAAAATTCGTGGCTATAAAAAAGGACGTTTCTCATTTAATGTCAAAGGTGGACGTTGTGAAGCCTGTTCTGGTGATGGAATCATCAAGATTGAAATGCATTTCTTGCCAGATGTTTATGTTCCATGTGAAGTTTGCCATGGCAGACGCTACAATTCAGAAACTTTAGAAGTTCATTATAAAGGGAAGAATATTTCGGAAGTACTAGATATGCGCGTGTCTGATGGATTGGAATTCTTCCGTCATATTCCAAAAATTGAACGTAAACTCCAAACGATTGTTGATGTAGGTTTGGGATATGTGACGCTTGGACAACCAGCAACTACTTTATCAGGTGGAGAAGCTCAACGGATGAAATTAGCTTCTGAATTACAAAAACGTTCAAATGGTAAAGCGTTTTATATCTTGGATGAACCAACAACTGGTTTGCACAGTGAAGATATTGCGACCCTGATTCAAGTATTAGACCGTTTGGTTGAACAAGGAAATACGATTGTTGTCATTGAGCATAATTTGGATGTCATTAAAACAGCAGATTACATCATCGACTTAGGCCCAGAAGGTGGTGCTGTTGGTGGAACAATTCTTGCCAAAGGAAGACCAGAAGAGGTAGCAAAAGTTGCTGACAGCTATACTGGTCAGTATTTGAAAGTAAAATTGGAAAAATAAGACTGATGGAAATTTAGACTTGTAATTAAAAGACTTGTCAGTAAGTGTAGAGGGTTGATAAAACTGTCAGCATGTTCCTCTGAAATTAAAATACTTAGTTCAATGAATTGACAGAACTGCCTAGAAAATGTTCGCCTTTGGTCGCATTTGAGAGAACTGTTAGCTTCACTGCCAGTTCCTTTGTTCACCGATAAAATGCTTCCTCTGGTCGCATTTTACTGACAGGATTTATCTTAGAAATATTTATCAAATAAGCTTTCTGTCAGTAAATTTTACAATAAAAAGCGTAATCTATAAACTTAGATTACGCTTTTAAGGAAAGAAAATGGATAAATTTAAGGAAATTTTTGAAGCGATTAAAGCTGACCCACAGAACAAAAAATATACAAATGAAGGGATAGAGCCTCTTTATTCTGTCCACAAAGAAGCAAAGATTTGTATTATTGGTCAGGCGCCAGGCATTCGAGCACAAGAATCAAGACTCTTTTGGAATGATCCGTCAGGTGACCGCCTGCGTGATTGGCTTGGAATTGACCGAACCACTTTTTATGAGTCAAATAAAATATCTATTTTACCTTTAGATTTTTATTTTCCTGGAAAAGGAAAATCAGGTGATCTGCCACCTCGGGCAGGTTTTGCTCAAAAATGGCATAAAGCACTTTTAGAAGAAATGCCTGAGATTGAACTTTTTATTCTAGTAGGTTCTTATGCCATAAAGTATTATTTAAATTTAAAATCATCAGCAAAAACAACAGAAGTGATTCGTAATTTTGAAGCCTACTTACCAAAATATTTTCCGCTTGTTCATCCCAGCCCACGAAATAATATTTGGTTAGCCAAAAATCTTTGGTTTGAGCCTGAACTTTTACCTGAACTAAAAAAAAGAGTTGCTCAATTAATAAAATAAATTACTGACAGGCTGTCAGTAATTTTTTTCATGGCTTAGTCTTCAATTAATGAATTGTTCTTTCCATTTGAATATGTTGAATTCCGGCTTCTTCAAAAACTTGTCCTACCTCATTAAAGCCGTATTTGCTATATAAACCTTTGGCAGAAAGTTGTGCATGAAGTTCTAATTTATTTAATTTGCTTTCTTTAGCAAATTCAATCAGACGGTCAATTAAAAGCTTTGCATAACCATGACCTCTTGCTTCTTTTAAAATAGCCATTCGTTGAATTAGCGCTGTTTTTTTATCCAAATCAGCAAGCAAACGAACGGTACCTTTGGCAAGACCACCGTCATAAAGAACGAAATGAACAGAAGAAGCCTCTTCAAGAGCGTTTCCAACTTCAAGTTCATAAGGGACGCCTTGTTCTTTTACAAAAACTTGATTACGAATCCGTAAAGCATCAAAATAAATATCAGACATAGTATCACGAGTTACTCTAATTTCCATAATTTCTCCTAAAGATTAGTTTGCTTAAAAGCCTTGGATTTATTATAAAGCTTTCTATAAATACTTGCAAGCATTGGAATTACTACATTTCAATGCTTTTATTTTTGTTCAAAAAGTAATTAACAGAGTTTTTAACAGAGTTCCAATTAAAAGTTGGCATACTTAGTAAATAGTTCAAGCTCTTTATTTTTCTTTTCAGGCTCGAGATGTGAGTATAGGTCCATTGTCATTTGTAAGGTTGAATGTCCTAATCGCTCTTGTATAACTTTATATGTCATACCAGCATTTAGGCATAAACTAGCGTGTGAATGTCTAAAACCATGAAATGATAAAGAAGTTAGTTTTGCAGCATCCTCTATCTTTTTTAGCCGGTAGTTTAGACCGTGGTAGTCCATAACATTACCTTGCCATGTTGGAAACACTAAAGATTGATGTGGATTCCCTAAGCTCATAAAATGTTTTTTCTGGAAGAAGTACCAACGTTTTAAAGTTGAAACCGCTTTGGAATCAATGCTGATTACTCGATTACTTTTATTTGTTTTCGGTGTATCTTGTATAACAGTACGTTGTACTGTTGTTTTACTGACAGAAACTGTTTGATTATCTAAATCTACATCAAACCACTCTAAGGCCATAGCTTCACCAATGCGCAAGCCAGAAGCAACAAGCAAGCGTATAAGAGCATTAAAGTATTGAGTGGACCATTTTGTATTATCCAGACTTTCAATGTGTGAGAATAGCTCTGACAGCTCTGTTTTAGTATAAAATTTTACTTCTTTGTTTGGTTTATCAATTTTTACTTTAGGAATGATTACTGGATGACAGGGATTTCTATCAATTATTCCAAGTGATAAAGCATGTTGAAAAATGCGATTAATTACGTTAAGTTGTAATTTGTAATCTTTTCCTGACCCAACATCACGTTTTTGTTTTCCGCCAAGAGGTTCTGCAGCATTCTTCGCCCATTCAATAACTTGTTTTTGAATCTGAGCAGTAGTAATTTTACTGATTCGCTTATTTCCAAAAGCAGGAATAGCATAAGTATCTAGGTTAGATCTCATTTGTCGTATTGATCCAACTTTTTGTTGCAGCTTATAAAGTTCAAAAAAGCTCTCAGCAACCTCTCCAAAAGTTTCGAATGATTCTTTACCTTTGGTGTTACCATTCTTTTTAAATTCATTTTTAAGGCGTTCAAGTTCATTCTTGACGCCTGTTTTCGTTCGCCCTCTAATATCTGTTTTTATTTGCTTACCTGTCAGCACATCAGTACCGATATAAGCGCCACGGAGAATATAGCGCATTTCTCCGCTTTTTGTTTTGTATTCTTTTATATTTAATTTGTTCATGTTGATTTGTCCTTCTAGCACCGCCACAGTACGCAAAAGTCAAAACATGAAATTTTCTATTTTTTACTCTGTGATTTAAGGAGTAGATTACCGTATTCTAACCATTTTTCATTATTTTCGTGCGATAAACCTTTTATTAATTTTACAGACTCATTTAGAGCTTCTACTTGTTCAAAATCGTCGGGGTTTAATCCAAGTTTTCTCATTAAATCAGATACAGCCTCAGAAGTATTTTCTAAGGTTTTCTTGAGGGTTGCATCGTCATACCCCATCAAGTAGAGGAGTGGCACATCGAAAAAATTTGCTAGCTTATCAGCATTTTTTCGAGAAGGTTCTGCTCGATTGTGCTCATAATTACTAAGTGTTGATTTATTGATATTTGTTTTTTCGCCTAATTGTTTGAGTGAAAGCCCTCTTGATTCCCTAAGTTCTTTTACTTTATTTGAAATATTAGTCACTGAAGTTTCCTTTGCTTTTGTTGATATTTGAAACTATTATAGCATATTGTATTAAAAAATAACACTTAATGCTTGACCGTGTTAAAAACTAATGCTATAATCGTATTATAATTTAACACGGAAGTTGAATTTAACCGAAAAGTTTAAAAAATAGTGTACGAATTATATTTATATGAAAGGAGAAGTAATGCTACTGACAAAAGAAAATAAGCGAGCACTTAAACGAATCAAAGGTGAGCAAGTACTGAATTATCAAGAATTGGCTGAGGCGGTTGGTGTACATTCTAATACGATTAGAAAAATTATTAAAAATTCAGAGGCGGAGGAAGTTAAATCAAAAACATTTCAAGCAATATCTCAATTTATTAGTAAAAATTATTAAAAATATGCCGCCACAGTACGTTTTGAAATTGAGAACACGAAGTCAGCCGTTGAAATACGGTATTGCGTATTAAACGCTAGAAAGAAATTTAATAATGAAAGACTTAGCATTTTTAACCAGTCCTGACATGAGTAAAGCGGAAGTTGTAACTAACCATATCGTTATTGCTCAATATGCAGGACTTAATAAAATTTCAGTTCGTAAACTGATTGATAACAATAAACAAGACCTTGAAGAGCTAGGAATATTGTCATTTGAAATGACAAAACCTATTAAAGGTTCAACTGGTGGACGTCCAACAAAAATTTATCAACTCAATCGTAACCAAGCTATGTTACTTATTACATGGCTAGACAATACCGAACCAGTTCGAGCTTTTAAACTAGCCCTTGTAAAGCGTTTTGACGAGTTAGAGAAAACCATTCAAACGTGGGCAAAAGAAAGAGCGGTCGAAAAGGCCACTACTCGAAGTTTAACGGATGCAGTTCAAAATTGGGAACATACTAATAAATACTCGCAAAGTAATTTCAGAAAGTTATTAACCAAGTGTGCTACTGGCTTACCTTATACAAAAGTTCAAGCTCGAGGAGATAAAGTCGTTCCAATGGTTGACCTACTGACAGCAGAGGAATTACAGAAATACAAGAGTTTAAAAGCATTAGTCATTCCATTATTAGATTTGGGAGAAGAGTATAACGATATTAAAGTAACTTTAGAAAAATATGCAACAAAAAAAGCCGTAACTGATCCCCATCAAAACGACTTCTAAAAATAGTAAGGCAGGCTCTTTACGAGTTTTGCTTTACTCAAATTATAACATATTTGAGGAGAAACACAAATGACAGAATTTATAACCATTGATGAAGCGAAGCTATTATTCACACAGTGCTTAGCAAAATCGAGACACCATATTGAAGTGGATGATGTCACTGACAAACTTTTTGATGGTAAAAGCGTAGCCACCTTTACTTTCATGGGGAATGGCTATCAAGTGGAACTGGAGGCTTAAAATGCAATCATCTACTTTTAAAATAGAAGATTTAGATAAAGCACGAACTTTTGAAAATAAACATTTTGTAATTCTCTCTGTAAAAATGAATCCTGAAATTGGACATCAAGTTTTTTTAAAAAGCATAAAAAACAAAAAAACAGTAATTATTTTCAATCAAAATAAAGCTCCTCTTTGTATCAAAGTATCTCATGAGTTTGCACAAAGTTGGAAACTTCAAAAACAAGCTGAAACTAAGAAAAGAGATAAAGTATGAAATTTATAAAAATGGACGTTATAAGCACAAAAATACTACCTACTTGGTGGGTTAAATCTAGTCGTGCTGAAGTAAGAAAAATATTAATTGTTAATGAAGCTAAAGCTCCAAAGTTGCATATAAGACTTAAAAGAGGAGGGAGATCATGAGTATCTTATCATTTGAAGCAGAACAGGAACTAACTCAATCAGTATTAAGTCGTGTTGATAAGTTAGTTGAAGCAAAAGTTGAACAAAGTCGTGAGTTTCCTTATAAGAAAAAAGCTGATTTAAAACGTGAACTCTCAATTAACGAAGCTTATTATAAGAAATTAGTCGTAGCTGGACTTCGTGAAGTTATCCTTGAAGAAGGAGATAAAACGGTTTGGGTATCAAAAAAACAGCTTGAGCAGCTCATGGATCAATTGGCAGAGTAGAGGGAGAGAAAGTGACAGAAGTTAAAACTGATTACGGAGATTTGGAGAAGCAACGCAAAGCATGGGAATGGTTAGAAAATAATCTAAAAAAGGTGATTAATCTTCCCTGGGAAAAATTTGGAAATATTGATGGCGCTAAGATTCCTCAAAGTCTTGATTTAGTTCATATCTTGCATCGTGATATTTATGAATATCCTTATCTGTCAGTAAAATCTACAGGAGAAAATAAAAGAATCAAAAGACCTAGTTTACATTTAAACAACGGTCAAAATACTGTATCCATTTTCTACGGTGGAGTTAATAAAAAAGCTGAAAAAACTGACGATGGAGAAGATAAAGAAGTAGTTACATTAAAATCAAGTAAAAGTATACCTCGTTTTGTCAATGTGATCCTAGATTATCTATTTGGAAAGCTTGCTTTGCATAGTGGATATTTATATGATATTTCAACCTCACAATTCAAACGATTGTCGGAGATGGATATTGCTCATGAATATAAATTAGGTAAGCGTTCTGACTTTACAGCTAGTGAGGTTGTAGCAATTATATCTTTTATAGATGAACAGATAAAGCTAAAACCTCTTAAGGAAATTAAAGCATCCATTATTGCTTGTCATGACTTTCAAATGGATCTATATCAAAAGAAAATTTTAAAAGATTGTTCTATCAAAGACAATGAATGTTACTTTAAAGTGTTTGATTGTCAGCTCTCTGATGTAATTGAAATGTCAATCCTGAACGCTAATTACTTAGGAATGGTGATAGACGATGCTGACAGTTTACATAATGCGCAACTACAACCCATCTATCAAATGCTAGTGGCATGTCGTGAAATTACTAAGACAAGGTTCTTTGTCAGCAAATCTGGAACACGTACTGGTAAAGGGTTGCGCCATAAAGTAATTTCATCAATTTTTGATACGAAACATGTCAATCTAGACGAACTCTCAAATAAAGCAACGGCTGCAATGGCTTGGGCTGGATTTGATGGCGGAGAAATGTTACTGGTGACTGAATCAGGAGAAATTGGAAAGAGCTTAGAACGTTATTTGAAAATACTGGCTACTGAAAGCACATATCGTGGTCGAGGTATTGGCCAAAACTATGCGGATATTAATCTGACTGGTGTACTGTCTATTGATTCAAATGAAAAAGTATTATTTTCTTCTGAAATGAACAGCAGGGCTGTTAACATTGCTTTTAAGAATCGTCCTAAAGGGGAGACTGATAGCGAACGTGAATCAATCTTTGCGCCCTATTGGGAAGCATTCACTGAACAGCGAGTATCTGAGACCAGTAGAGAAGCAACGGCGCTTGCAGGAGTGGCTGCTTTATATTCTTCATTTGTCTATTGGAGACAGAATAAATTTAAGTTCAATTTTAAACAAGTGGAAATGGATAACTTCAGTAGTGATCACTTTGATTTTGACGATGTGCAAATTTATATTATCGAGGAACACATCAAAGGTAACAAGACAATAATCAAAACGGATGAGGTTCAGAAGCTATTGAAAGAAACCTATTACGGTGCTGGAAGTCCTAAACGAAGAAAAGAAGCTCTTGATATTATTGGTTATTTCGAGACGGTTCGTACATTTCCAACTTTTGAAGGAAAAAGAAAATCTTTTCGTGTTATTGCAATTGGTAACCCCCAACGTACTGCAAAAGCAGTTGAAGCATTTCTTGAAACAATGTATGAACCACCATAAAAGTGTAATTTAGTTACAAATAGTTATGTTTTTTTGATACTCATAAACAGCTATATAAAAGGATAGTTACAGAAAATACGCAAAATACACTTTTAATATTGAGTAAAATAGTAATTTATTATAAAAGAGTTTGAGTTAATTATACCAATTATGGATACTAGATTTTAATATTCTATATTATATAAAGGAAAAATGTGTAATTAATGTATTTATCGTAACTATGGCTTTATAACAGGGTTTTGAGAGGTTTTAAAAGTGTAATTATTCATAACTATTTTCTTAAATAATATGTAACTATTAGGGTGATTTTAGAAACTAATAGTTAGCAAATGAAAAAAGCTATACCAATTTAGAAAAAGAGGTTTGATAATGAGTTTTAATTTTACAAAGACAGTAGTCTTTACAGTCAAAGAAAAAATGCCATTTAATATTCCTTATGATGAAGAGGAATTTGAGAAATTTAGTCATGCACTTTTAGTTGATAAAAATGCGGAGTGGCTAGGTGGCTACTTATTTAACATAAAAAATATTGTTTCAATAAAACGAGTTTAAACATAAGGAGATAAAAATAATGAGCGATAAAGTCATTATGGTTTATACAGTCAATGACGCATCAGCATTTGTCTTTAATCAGACACTGGATAATATGAAAGTCATTGGCAAATGGCAAGATAACCCTGACCAGTTATTTAGACTAGGCACTACCGTATTTAATGGAAGCCATGTTGTGGCAATTAAAGTCGTAAAACGTGGGCCACTTGGTACAGTACCAGAATAATAAAGGAGAAATAATGAGGGTAAGACACCCACCAAAATCAGTTGTTTTAACTATTTTATAAAAACAGCTATCAACACAATAAACAAAAGGTATTACAGGGGCTTTCAATAGTTCCGATTATAATATATATTTACCAATAGAAAATGGAGAAATTAACATGACAAAGGAAAATGGTTTTGACAATGGCTTTCTAACTGATTCTAAGCAGTGGAAAAAAACTATCAAAGAAAATGACCTCAAACGGGCTGAGGAAAGTCGAGCATCTTTACAGGCATTGACAGAGAAAGCAGAACGTGAACGTGCTGCAAATCAAGAGCTTTTTAATAAAGCTCTATTAAAGACACGTAAAGAAGAGGAGAAAAAACGAGCCATAGAATTAGAAAAAGCAAAGGCAAGAGCCTTGGATAAAGTCGAAGAAGAGTATGAGAAGCATGGAGTAAAATCAAGTAAGACAGAAAAATTAGAGAACGCCTATCGATCAACGTTGAGAAATCTTAGGGGGCTTGATGATTGAGTAATAAGGAACAACGAAGAGGACGGAAGAAAAGCTTCAACAGTGGTGACAGAGTTGTCAGAGATATATCAGGACCTTATGCCGGAATGCCCGGAACAATCATAGGTAGAAGTCAAGTCCAATATGGTTATATCCATGATGTAAGGTACAGGATTAGACTTGATGAGAGTGACATTATTATTGGTGAGTATTCAAAGAATATTCTATACTATGATGATGAAACGAAACAACCAATCATCAAGTAACATTAGTAAGTTACTGAGGTCACTGAGATTAGTGTGCGGTGCTTGGCTCGTAGCTTTAAAAGATAACCAGAGAAAACTATGTTAATTATTATTTATTAACATAGTAGTTTAAAATAAATAATAAAAAAATATTTATATTAATTTATTATTTATTAATTTTATTTTTTAAATCTGAAAATATTTTTAAAGAAACTATGGGG
>ERZ772786.164-NODE-164-length-27086-cov-4.050239_pt1 | contig 27086 bp, 23 predicted proteins | sample MGYA00511473_ERZ772786 | MGnify/ENA primary metagenome ERZ772786 (study PRJEB29015, sample SAMEA2738025) | human oral metagenome | biome: human oral; feature: human-associated habitat; material: saliva | place: China | collected 2252 ...
CTGCGATTGCGGAGTTCGTGGTGCCGAGGTCAATACCTACTGCGCGTCCCATAATTTTTCCTTTCATCAAAGCGTGGTGGAAATTGTCGCCGAGGCGATGCCACGCTTTTGTACGTCTTCTGTTGTGGTGGCCGAGGTTTCGATCTTCAGACCACCTTGAGTCTGCTGCACTCAAGTTTACGGATCAGCTACCGAGCCCGCAAGCCCTACATCAAAACTTGAGTCTGACATACTCAACTTATTTCACCGGGTTTTATTCCCCAATTTCCCGAAATATTTTCTAAGGATCGGCAACTCTGCTATTTACCATTGAAAATCCGCGGAAAAATCGGAATTCATTCCACGGAATTTCTCCATATCGCGACGCTCTTTCTTCGTCGGACGCCCGCTTCCGCGTTCTCGCTGAGCAAAAGCAACACCCAGCCGAGGCCTCGGCTCACTGAGATCGTCATAGCAAAGTTTCGCGAAGGGATAACCCAGTCGTTTCGCAAGGAGCTTGCGTACGATAAGAACACGGTCAAAGCCCTCTACTCGCAGACGAACCTCATCACCCACGCGCACTTTCTGCGCAGCCTTCACCGATTCACCGTTAATTTTGACGTGACCGGCACGAGCAGCTGAGGTTGCCTGCGAACGCGACTTCACATGGCGCGTTGCCCACAGCCATGTATCAATACGCATGGTCTCACCCGCCGCGAGCGCCCCCGCTGGAACCTGCGTCGACTCATGGGACACGCGATCAGTCAGGTTTTCAGTCATGGCGAAATCTTAACGCCACCACCACCGCCACCGAACACATTCCCCCACTCACACTCAACAGATCTACTCGTTGTGGCGAAGAGACTTTCAAGATGCCAAGATGAAGCGATGGAGTGCGTACATTTAACAAGCGGGGAATGCCATTCATGCCCCCTCATGCCCACTCCCTATGACCTTCAGCTTGCGCAACGTCAAGCTGACGTTGCGGAGATTCTCTCGAGTGGTCCTCACGCTTCAGAGCTCAATTGGCTCAGCCCTGCCCCCTCAGCGCCGTCGCACTACCGAACGAAAGCAAAGTTTGCTGTCGGCGGGAGTGCAGACCATCCGACGCTTGGAATTATTTCTTCTCCACCGCAGTACGAAGGCATTGATCTACCTCATTGCATCGCCCACACCCGGGTCATCACTAATTGCGTCGAACCACTCAAAGAGTTCATCACTCGCATGCAACTCGAGCCTTACGATGTAGCGCAACGACGCGGCGAACTCAAGCACATTCTTGTCACCCAAGGATCCGACGAAGCTTTGATGATTCGTTTCGTCATGCGATCAAAACGCGAACTTGCGGCCTTGCGCTCTAAACTGCCCCTTTTACGTTCACTGATTCCCAATGCCCACGTTGTGACCGTTAATATTTTGCCCGCACACGCCGCACTGGTAGAAGGCGATGAAGAGATCGTCATTTCCCAGCAGCACACACTGCCCATGCTTGTCGGCGATGTCGAGCTTCACCTGGGACCACGGTCGTTTTCGCAAACCAATACGGGAGTAGCCTCACAGCTCTATCGCCAGGTCGCACGCTGGGCACAACAGAGCGGGGCGTCTTCCCTGTGGGATCTCTACTGCGGAGTGGGTGGTTTTGCGCTGCACGCGGCACTTGGCGGGGTTGAACACGTCAGCGGTGTTGAGATTTCTCCCGAGGCCATTGCCTCCGCTCAGCACACTGCCGCAGATCTAGGCGTCAATGATCGCGTCCACTTCATTGCCGCCGACGCCCAAGAATGGGCCATCGCTCAGGGGGCCAACGCATGCCCTGAGGCAATTGTTGTCAATCCGCCTCGGCGTGGAATTGGAGCGACTTTAGCTCAGTGGCTCAACGATTCACGCGCGCGCTTCGTGGTTTATTCGTCGTGCAACCCGAAATCACTGGCCGCCGATCTGAAGCTGATGCCCAATTACGCGCCCATACAGGCTCGTCTTTTTGACATGTTCCCTCACACACAACACAAAGAGTGCGCGGTACTGCTGCACAACATGCTTGTATAAGTCTTTATTCGCCGATATGCTCAGCTCATAAACCGCCGCCAAACTCATGATTTTTGGCTGAATGCTGTGTATCTCATCGAGTTCACTCGAATGTCAACGAGACCCACAAAAATCGCAACCATTCATCACAACGCGCAACGCGGACCTATTGACTGCGGAGGATCGCATGAAAAGAACTCGGAATACTCGGCTGATGTCCATGGGCTTTGTGGCACTTGTTGCAAGCTCCATAACCTTCGCTTTCCCGCAGACGACACAGGCCGCTGATCAACCCCTTCCTTTTTCACAGTTCGTTCAATCGACGAATGCAACTGTGTGCAATGCCGACCCGGTGATTACGACCTACCACGGCACGATGATCTTTGATCTTCCAATCTCAACGATGTTGGCGAGCTTCGAGAATGAGATTCGCGCGGCTGCCGCTCAGGGAAAGCGCCCTCACCTGCCCGGTTCTTACTATGACTATCCCGATCTTGAACTTGCCGTCACCTTCCCTGATGGCGTTCGCGTCGGCGGTGGCGCCTATCTAACATCCTCATCCTTGATTGGCTATGGAAGATTTGGCATCGGTCGCGACGCGCAGACGGCGACTTTCAGCGCTTATTTCAACGACATGACCTGGCAGGAACTCTACGACCGTTACACCGCAGACAAAGCTGATCCCGGTCAACACACAGTCAGAATCAAGATCCCCTACGCGATCGGGGCAAATAACGCCGAAGACGCCGCCCGCATCGCGCAGGAACGCATTACCAGCAAGGCAACCTTTAACTTCTACGCATTGGACCCTTCGACTGCCGGAAGTTCCATTTCTCCCAACAAGGTCATTGTTTCAAGTCTTGCATCCACAGAACTGGTTTCGACTCCCACTGACTGTTTTTCGCCTGCCCCTCAGCGAACGACTCGCTGGGTGGATGAAGCAGATGGGCGGGAGCTGCGTCCGGCAGCCACGGGTCCGAATTTCTTTTTGCCAGTTGGCTTCCCTGATTATGAATTTGTATCAGCACAAGCATCTGCTGACCGTTTGAGTGGAACCTACACGTATCGGCGAGTGTTTGCGCCTCTTCCCGAGAACGGAAACGATGACATCGTCTCCAGCGACTTCACTTTGAAAACGGATGACAATCCGCCACTGGACAATCAGAATTCCGTTGTCCGCGCCCGAAGTGCTCAGTCTCGGATCACCACCAACAATATCGTCCACATGAAAGATCTTCGCGGTGGACGCATTACTGATCTGTTGAAGAAATATGCGGATAATCCAAATGATTTCAACGACATGACCATGAAGGACACCCAGATTACCTTCACGACCGAAATCACTCTTCCAGAGGAGCTTCGTTTCACAGACGAATCAGTGCTTTCTGTCTCTGGTACTCCGGAAGGCTTCAGCGTTTCCGCCTCCGCGATTCACGGCAAGCAGGCAACAGTAACCGTCAGTGTCGACAATCCTGAAACACTGACAACTTTTGAACTCCTGAAGTCTGCCGTTGAGAAGCTCGATGGTGATCTGACCGTCTCGGTGAATAATGTGGCTTTCACCGAACAAGCCCAAGCAAACACTGATTACACCATTACTCAACAGGTCAAGGGCCGGATTTCTTCAACCGCGAGCAAGCAGCTTGGAGTTCTCGTGAGGCCAGGGACCCCTTCACCCGCGTGCCCTCCGGTTGGGTACGTCCCCGGCGAAGTAAATCCCGTTGAGCCCTATCCGGTCTCAGGTTCTCCTTTCGACGGTCCTGCGCCCGTATGTCCGCCATCAAATGTTTTGCCGTCCGCTCCGTGGACTGTTCCCATGACGGGACCTGCTGCCGGTTTCCCCGATGCTCCCACTTTTGAGCACAGCTTCATCTACACAGCCAGTGGATCGAACGAGGCTGCCGTCAGCTTCACTGCGCCTCTTACCCCCGCGCAGACACCTCCTGCACCTTCCACTCCCGTGACTCGCCTAGCAAAGACCGGGGCACCGACCTCCTTGTTGATGCTTGCAGCCGGAGCGAGCGTAGTTGGAGCCGCATCAACGCTGCGGAAGCGCGCCTAGTTCAAAAATAAGTCGCTGTTAAGGGAGGGGGCCGATGAAAAGTCATCGGCCCCCTCCCTTAACAGCGCTCGGGAATCATTCCCAATGCCGATGCTGGAAATTTATAGAAACTTGAACACGCGCAAGCTCCGTTATTTTCTGTTTCGCCGCGCAATTTATTCCACAGGCTAAACACAGCTTGTCCATAATCCCTACAGAATCCGTCAGTGGATTCTGTAGCCATGAACACGAACAACCTTCCCCAGCCGGCCGCTCCTTCGGCCGATGATCTTGCACGCACCCTCGCTGCTCGCCAGCAGGCACAGGCAGCCACCGCCCAGTCCCAGGCCTCCCGCACGGAAGGTTCCTCGGCCTCGGCACACCACACGAAGCCCACACGCACCCGCCCCACAAAGCGCCGCCGCAAAGGTCTGCGCAACGGAATCATTGCGGGCGCAACTGCGATCACACTGGCTCTGGGTGGCACCACCGCTTGGGCTCTCAACCGCTACGTGATCGACCACGTTGAAGTCACCAGCGCTTCTTCGTACGAGGCCTCGCAGGGCAACGCGCAGACCACTTCCTTGAATACCGATACCGCGACCACGACCTCGGACACCTACACGAACGGAAACACCAAGATTTCCGTCAAGCAGGTCCAGGATAACGGCGTCACCTATTACGTCGCCGATGTCCAACTCTCCGATGCGACTGCACTTCGTTCCGCTTTCGCAAACGATCAGTTTGGCGCAAACATCACGGATCTCGTCTCCTCGATCGCTACGGATAACAACGCCGTCTTCGCTATCAACGGCGACTACTACGGCTTCCGCTCGACTGGCATTGTGATCCGAAACGGGACAATCTACCGCGACAGCGGAGCTCGTCAGGGCCTGGCCATCTACAAGGACGGCACGATGAAGGTCTACGACGAAACTCAGACCAACGCTCAAACCCTGGTCAACGAGGGCGTGTGGCAGACTCTCTCCTTCGGTCCAGCTCTTTTGCAGGACGGCCAGGTGATCAGCGGAATCGACAACCTGGAGATCGATACCAACTTCGGTAACCACTCCATCCAGGGCAATCAGCCGCGAACCGCGATCGGCATCATCGACGACAACCACTTTGTCTTCGTCGTTGTGGATGGACGTTCTCGCACGTCAAGCGGCGTAACGATGAGCGGCCTGGCCGAAATCATGCAGAGCCTGGGGGCAAAGACCGCTTACAACCTCGACGGCGGCGGCTCTTCTGAAATGTGGTTCAACGGCCAAGTCGTCAACAACCCCTCTAACGGTGGCGAACGCGCTACCTCCGACATCATCTACATCACGAAGGGAGCTTGAGCCATGTACGTGTTAATTCCTGCTTACCAACCGGATGCACGGTTGCCGCGTCTCATCCTTGAGCTGCACCGAGCTGATTCAGCAATGCGCATTGTTGTGGTCGATGACGGTTCCGGCGAAGAATACCGGGACATCTTCGATGCCTCGCGCACTGCGGGCGCACACGTCATCTCCTACGAAGGTAACCGCGGTAAGGGCTACGCACTTCGGGCTGGTTTCACCTACATTTACGAGAACGCCCAAAGCCTTGGAATCAATGACTGTGTTGTGACTGCAGACGCCGATGGCCAACACACACTGGTGGATATCTTCCGCGTGGGCCAGGCCTGCGCGACGTCCAATCAGAGTGTGCTGGGCGTCCGCGAGTTCGTCGGTCATGTTCCGGCGCGTTCGAGGATTGGAAATAGCGCGACTTCTGGGCTCTTTTGGCTTGCAACCGGCTGGAAGCTCAAGGACACCCAGACTGGACTCCGCGCCTTCCCGATTGATCTTTTGCCGACCTTGATCGATATTGAGGGCGATCGTTATGAGTACGAGCTCCGTGTCCTTTTGCGACTTGCGAAGTACCGTCATCCGGTGACACAAATCCCGATTGAGACGATTTACGAGGCCGGCAACCCGACCTCTCACTTCCGCCCGCTGCAAGATTCCGCGCGAATTTGGGCCCCGCTCCTGAAGTTCGCTGCCTCGTCTGGAATTGCGACCATTATCGACTACGTTTTGGTTCTTCTCCTGAACGCGATCACGGGTACTTTGCTCTTCCCCGTTGTTGCTGCTCGTTTGGTCAGTGCTTCGGTGAACTTCGCAGTGAATCGTCACGTTTTCGAGGCCAAGGGAACCTCCCTGCGCCGCAGCGCTATGCGTTACGCGTCTCTGGCCCTTGCGGTCGTCGCCGGCTCCTACATCATGCTTTCCGTGATGACGAGCGTGGGGGTGCCGCTATGGCTGGCAAAGATCATCGCTGACACGACGATGTACCTGGTCTCCTACTCCGCGCAGAGCCGCTATGTCTTCGCTCCGGAGAAGGAGACAGCTGCCGGGCAAGAAAACACTTGTGGTCGCTCTGCCTCTGTCCAAGCCGTGGCTGTGGATCTGCAGGATTCCAAGCCCGAGGCCTCGCTTCCGGCCCCTGCAACGCCCACGTCGGCAGCTGTGCACTCATTACGCGCACGTGCTGCAGTGGGTTCACATAACGATACATTTCGCTTGAGCCGCGCCTCCTAAAGGAGCTCTCGCGCGCTATCCTCAATGGCATAACTTTGGCTCATGTCCACGCACCAATTAAGGAGCACCCATGCGTATCGAGATTCTGAATACGCTTCCCGATTCTTCTCACGATCAGGTTCACGAGGCCTTCGACCGTTTGCTTCCGCAGCTGTCGTCCTCTGCGCAGCCCTTGTCCGTGGAGCAGATTGAGGAGCTTTTTGACCAAGAGTGCCTGCACCTGGTGTGCGCCGTTGATGATGAGGAGAAGATCGTGGGGATGCTCTCCCTGGTCGTCTTTGATATCCCAACGGGAAGGCGCGCGTGGATTGAAGATGTTGTAGCGGATCAGGCCGTGCGCGGACAGGGCGTTGGTCAAAGTCTTGTGGAAGCCGCAGTTGACCACGCCAAGGCGTTGGGGGCTCGGACAGTCGATCTGACATCCCGGCCGACGCGAGAGGCGGCGAACCGCCTCTACCGTCGGGTTGGTTTCCTTCAGCGCGAAACCAACGTCTACAGGAAGTCGTTCTGACCGTGTAGACCCAGAATGTGGGGTGGGGCAGCTTAGGCTGCCCCACTTTTCTTTTAGAGAATCGTGTCGGAGATGACGTTCAGGATCCTCAGCAAGGTATCGCGGTCACTGCCGTCTACTGCGCTGAGAAGCCCGCTGCGGACTGCGCTTGCGAAGACACTATTAGCGGCCTCGTAGGCCTTGCGCCCCTCGGGGGTGAGGCACACAAGAACGGAACGTCGATCCGTTGACGATCCTTCTTTACTGATGAAGCCCTTTGCGACAAGACGGGAGATCGCGCGGCTGGTTCCAGAGCGCGTTAACGAGACAAGAGCCCCAAGCTCTCCAGAACGCATGGGCTGTTCTCCATTAGCAAGCTCATCGAGCATTTCAAACTCGATTAAAGCCAAAGGAGCGCTCTTGCTAATTTCGGAACCCAAGGCGCTCTGAACAGCACGCGTAACAGAACTCCACGCGTGCCAAAGCTCAGCTTCGCTCTCATCGAGGAGAGTCTCATTGCTTTGAGTAATCACCCTTTTAATTTATCAGCCTCAGAGAAATAAAACTACCCTCTGACCTGCGCAAATGAGCAAATAAACCGAACGGATTTTCATCGAATTATTACGAAGTAATATGATCTGACAACAATTGCATCTAAATAATTGAACAAAGTTGTTTTAGTGTCATCTCGCCTTTACTGAAACGAAGCGGAACTCAATATATGTGAGCCAATTTTTGCCACTGCACATATGTCCATCCGCTCCTGAATAAAATGTGCAGCGTAAAATGCAGGTATGACACCACGACTTGAGTCTAAAAATCCAGAACTCGACTCCAATACTCTTGATTATCTCCATTTCCTAGCAGATTCCCCCACTCCCTATCACGCGGCTTCCCTTGTCGCTCAGCGCCTTACAGACGCCGGCTTCACCCGCCAAAGCGAAACAGAACCCTGGGACGCAAGCCCCGGTGGACATGTCATGGTTCGCGGCGGAGCCGTCATGGCATGGCTGGTTCCCCAGAACGTCACCGATGCGACCGGATTCCGAATTGTCGGAGCACACACAGACTCCCCCGCTTTCACCCTTAAGCCTTCACCTCAGACCACGACAAACGATGGCTGGGGGCAGATCGAGGTCGAGGTCTACGGCGGGATGATCATGAATTCCTGGCTCGATCGCGAACTGTGCGTTGCGGGTCGACTGATCATGGCCTCGGGAGAAGAAGTCCTGGTCCGCACGGCGCCACTGGCACGCATTCCTCAGCTCGCAATCCACCTCAACCGAGGCGTCAACGAGTCTTTGCACCTCGACCCCCAGAAACATCTGCACCCCGTATGGACGGTCGACACCCCAGATGCCTCGCTGATGGACACCATCGCCCGCGCTGCTGGTCTGGAAAACGCAAACGAGGTCGTTTCTTTCGATCTGATCTGCACTCCCTCGCAGGGTCCCGCAACCTTTGGCTCGGAGGCACAATTTGTTGCCGCTGGACGCCAGGACAATCTCTCTTCGGTCCACCCTGCGTTGACGGCACTGGAAGACATCGCAGGAATGGGCATTCCTGAAGGCGGAGACATTATTGTCTTGTCGTGCTTCGACCATGAAGAAGTGGGTTCCGAATCGCGCACAGGCGCGGCCGGCCCGATCCTCGAAGACGTTTTGCGTCGCACTGCTTGGGCGCTTGGACGTGATGAAGACGGCTACGCGCGCATGATTGCTTCGTCTACTTGCGTGAGTGCCGATGCTGCGCACTCAGTGCACCCGAATTACCCCGAGGTGCACGATCCTTCGCATCACCCGGTCATGGGCCGCGGCCCGGTCATCAAGATCAACGCGAAGCAGCGCTACGCAACGAACGGTGTGGGTATCGCCCTGTGGAAGCGTGCGTGCACACGTGCAGGAGTCTCTTCACAGGACTTCGTATCGAATAACGCTTCGCCCTGTGGGACAACGATCGGCCCCATCACCGCAACGCGTCTGGGTATCGAGACCGTTGACGTAGGTGTTGGATTGCTCTCTATGCACTCGGCTCGCGAGATGAGCCACGTCCAAGATCTTCTTGATCTTCGCAAGGTGCTGGCCGCCTACTGGCTTGGCGCCTGATTGATTGACATGCCGTGGTGCCCGGGTGAGTTCTCACCCGGGCACCACATTTTCATGTCTTAGTTAAACGCAGCAGCGAGCTCGCCGCTCAGAGCGCGCGCAATCGTCCGCTTGAAGCGTTCATTCATCGGTGGAAGTTCATCGCCTCGAACAAAAGCAGCTTGAGTATTTTCCCCATCGGCCGGGAAGGGTTCTCCGTCCTCCCATTCGCACGCAAACGCCAAGTCAAGGTAGGTTGTTTGGTCCCCATTCTCATAGATCACAGGACCTACGACTTCGACGCTGATCAGACGCTGTGCACGTGCCTTGCAGGCCGTCTCTTCGAGGATTTCGCGACATGCGGCTTGAGCGGGTTCCTCTCCCGGATCGATAATCCCGGTCACCGGAGTCCACTGATGGTTGTCTGCGCGTTGGACGACCAAGATTTCGACGGAAGCGGGGTCGATGGGAGCATTCCAATCGACACGAAGGCCATCGCGGCCTCGAAGAACGACCGCAGTGCAGCCCGAAAGCCAGAGCGGGGAATTGCCCACATGCTTACGGAGCTCAAGAATAAAGTCCGGTGTACCCACTGATCCTCCTACTCACAGTGTCCAAATAAACGGGACCAAGAAGATCTTGACGATGATGGCGAAAGCAAACATCGTTGCGTAGGCGGCCTCGATTCGTTCATCGGCCACCCGCGCATCCGCAGCCTGCAAAACTGCCGGCTGGCCCAAGAACCCAGCGACAGCACCCGCACTACGAGGCGCAGACAAGCCTAGGAAGCGGCCCGCAATAGCCTGCGCGACGCAACAGGCTGCGACGATAATCAGCGCGAGGAGAGCTGCTTTCCACCCTTGGGGGCTGGCTAGGAGCTCAACGAAAGCTGGACCGGCGTTGAGGCCCAGGGCCGCCAAGAAGAGCATGAGGCCAATGGAACGGATCGTGATGTTCGCCGAGGCCGGCAGGGTCCATACCAGCGGGCCTGTGCGACGAAGCGCGCCAAGGAGCATACCGACAATGAGCGGGCCCGCAGCTGAGCCCAGCTGGAAGGTTGCTCCGCCAAACATGGGGAAGGGAATTGCCCCGAGCGCCATTCCCAGAACCATGCCGATTCCAAAGGCCATTCCATCGACTTCACTCACGCGACGCTCGGAGTCGCCGAGGAAGCTCTGGACATTGTCGAGTTCTTCTTGAGGAACAACAACTGCGGCATGGTCGCCAAGGTTGAGTTTGAGGTCATCGCAGGCGAGCAAGTCCAGATCGCCGCGTCGAACTCGCGTAATAGCAGCGCCGAAGCGGGTCGCCATATTGAGTTCCGCAATTGATCGACCGGCAACATCTGGGCTGGAGACGACGATGCGCTCGAAGGCAACGTCTGAGCGATCATCGGCCAGGTGCGCCTCGGTCTGGACACCAAGCTGCTCGACAACTTCTGCAATTGCCGAAGATCCACCAACGAGAACGACCAGATCTCCCTTACGCAATTCCTCGCCGGGGATCAACACTCGCGTACGACCCTCGCGCTGCAGGTAGGACATGCGGACACGTCCTTCTCGCCAGGCAGGGATCTTTCGGGTTGCTACAGCCCGCTCAACGCGGACGGTTACCGCGTCTAATCCCGCACCCGCGAGTGAAGGGGTGTCTTTTTCGCCGAGCCACTTGCGCGTCACTGTCATCGTGACGACGATGATGCCGACGATCACACCGATGGGGTACCCGAAAGCGTAGCCCACTGCAGCATCCGGGCTTCCACTGACGCGCGTGGCCGCGTCGAGTGCAGGTGCCGCGGTCAGTGCGCCCGTGTACAAACCAGTGACGAGGCCTTTGCCCAGTCCCAGGAAATGGCCACCCACCCAGGCAATGACAGCACCGACGATACAGATAATGGTCGCAGAGCCCAGGAGAGAACTCTGGCGCCGCAGATCAGCGAAAAATGTCGATCCTGCGGCAATACCGACTGTGTAGACGAAGAAGGCCAATCCAATTTGTTGAATAATTGCAGTCCCATGCCCTGCTTCGGGACTATATGCAGAGACCAAGAGACCAACAAAGAGAGCTCCGGCCGCACCAAAGCGGAAGGGCCCGACACGAATCGCCCCTAAAATAGCTCCGAGTCCAACGACAAGGAATAGAGTCAGAAGATGGTTCTGTGCGAGGAATTGGACCATAAGGACTAAGGGTAGCTTCCAGTGGAGAGGAAACCCAGAATATTGCGAGATAAGAGTAGATACAGTGGCGAGTAAGACACTCTCGCATCCAGAATGTTCACAGTATTCGCACAGCATGTTACCGTTCAATAAAGGGCGACGTATAGGAAGGATCCCGCCATGACAAATCCGCAGCCGGGTTGGTACCGCGATCCCTCGAACTCCTCCCAGCTGAGATGGTGGGACGGATCGCAGTGGACCAGCTATACACAGGCAGCAACCGGTGCCACAAACGGCACGACCCCTGTAGGTAGAGTAACGACCTCGTCATCCGCCTACAGCGCTGTGCCCGCTCACCCATCAGCTTCAACGACCGGCTCTGCACAGGCACAGTACCCATCCGCTCAGGCTTCAAGCGCCCAGCCCCAGGCACCCTTTGCACAGGCTCGCCCTGCACCCGCGCCAGCCCAAGCACCTCTCGTGCAGCCTCAGGCGCCCTTTGCGCAAGCGCGTCCTTCTTCCACGCCAGCCCAAGCACCTCTCGCGCAGCCCCAGCCTCGTTACACTGGCGCACCCCAGGCGAGCGTTCCTGGCGCACCCCAAGCGGGCTACTCAGCGGCGCCAACGCGGCCTTCCTACGCCTCGACAACACAGCCCGCGTACGGATTGAGCAGCACATCTAGCTTCCGCGGCGCGCCCGCGGCCCCCATGGCGCCGGCTCGCCCTGCGAAGCCCGCAAAGCCCAAGAAACCCTCCGCATGGACGGGTAAGCAAAAGTTCCTCACCGTCATGTACGTGCTTTTGACGGTCGCTTTTACTGTTTCTGGCTTCGCACTCATGAATTCTGCGCAGCACAATCAGGACCGCGCTTCTATCCTTGACGCTCAAATTCAGCCGCTGCGTCAAAGTGTCGCGGAACAGCAAAAGAAGCTTGACGCATTGAACAAACAGCTGGAAGGGTCGGGCAAGTGAGCAGCATGAATCCCCAGGCAACAGGTGAATCCACTCAATCCGAGAAGCCGCAGGAAACGAAGGCTCCCTCTTCGAAGATGCCGAAGCGTGTCGTGAGAATTACCGCGGCACTATGCGCTATCAGCTTGATTTGGGTAGTTGTCACACTGGTTCAAGCCCTGCTCGCTTACCAGAAGGTCAGCTCCCTGAGTTCAGAGACCAGTGATCTTCAATCGCAGTCAGCGTCGATTGAGCAACAACTCACTGAAACGCAACAGAAAGCAGCCACGGCTCGAGTACAGCCGTGGTGCGATTCGGTCACCCCAGCATCTGCCAGTGATGCAGGCAAGATCCAAGACCTCCTCAAACAGTTGAAGACCGTTGATCCGAAGGGCGAATATGCAGAGCAAGTCTGCCCCAACAAGGTCAAGGCATTCACCATTAATGAGGATTACTCCAAGCTACAAGCCTCCTTGGAGGACATCAGCGTCAAGTGCGAAGCTGACGGCAACCACGTGAGGATTTCGGGCGAACTCAAGAAGTACAAGGGCCCGAAGGAAGCAACGAGCTCAATGAAGAAGTCGAACCTCACCCTCACGATCACTTCATCGCTTGAAGGAACCACTGATACTGCGAAAACCCAAGCAAAGATTGAGGGAATCAATCCGGGTGAATCGAAGCAATTCAAGGCAGAAGCTGATCTTCCGGCGAAGGCTCTGACCTGCCGAGTATCCGCGGTGTCCTGGTGGCCCGCTGATTTGAAGTAAGGACAGCATCGCATTTTGGGCGGCATCTTCACGGTGCCGCCCAAAATACTTGTTGGGGGCGTGCATATCGCACGCCCCCAACAATTCGTCTAATAAGAAAAGCGCTTAATGCGCGTTCTCCTAGTTCCTCGCGATAGCCTCGCGCACCAAAGGAATCAGTCCTTCGCGCGAGGGATCCAAGGCCTCGGCGCGGAATTGTTCGCGATCGGCACCCTCAAAGGAGGCTGCTGTCTGCGGATCCTGATCCTTGGGGATCGAGAAACCGAAGACAATGACGTCAACGACCTTGCGGATCGGGATCTGGTTTGCTTCTGCGGAGTCATTGACGCTGCCCAGAGCCTCGAGATAGAAGATCGAGAGGATCTCGCCCATAATGTTCGTCGGCAGCAGTGGCTTGCGTCCCATACGCTCGAGGGCAGATTCCAACATGCCGGTGACAAAATCCGCGAGCTGGTTGCGCTGGCTTCCCGGAATACCGCTTGCCTCGGGGTTACGCATCTGGAAAAGACGGTATTCCATGAGGAGAATGTAGGCGGTGCGACCCTGAGTTGCCAGGCTTTCCAGGGTCCCAACGATGCTGTCGAGGTCCAGCGGGCCTTCGATTGAATCAAAAGCCTGTGTCATTTCGGTGAGAAGTTGCGTCGAATATGCGATGAAAGCATCCTCAAGGAGCTCATTCATATTCGAGTAGTTCGAATAGAATGCGCCGCGAGTGTAGCCCGCACGACCAACAACTTCATCAATTTTTGTTCCCGCAAAACCGCGTTCAACAAGAATTTCCACTGCTGCGTCAACGAGGCGCGAGCGCGTGAGCGCCCGGGCTCTGCTTTCACCCTCCGCGCGTTTCTTAGTCACAGCCACCTCCATGAGTATAGAATTACTCGGCACAGCATAGTCATTTTTTCGTTGATTTTCTCAGCCAAAATCACAGTTTAGAAACTTCTTCACCATTTAGTAAAGGAATGAAAAGTAATTTCAACGGTCGAAGAACATATCATGTCTTTAAGATCATAAAGATTTATGGAGTATTCATCATGGCCCCCATGATTCAGCATTTGCCCTTGATTTCTGGACATACCATTCCCCAATTCGGCTTTGGAACATACAAGCTTGTCGGCGAGGACGCTTATCGCGGGGTGCTCGATGCGCTTGAGATTGGCTACCGCCACATCGACACCGCGCAAATGTACGGAAACGAGGCCGAGGTTGGACGCGCCATCGCGGACGGCCCCGTAGCGCGCGAGGAAATTTTCGTGACCTCGAAGCTCAACAATCCCAACCATGAGCCCGATGTTGCGCGCGCTAGCCTCGAGCGTTCTTTGGAGGAACTGCAGCTGGACTACTTGGACTTGTTCTTGATCCACTGGCCTCTTCCCATGCACTACGGCGGCGATATTATGCCCACGTGGCGAGCGATGGAGTCTTTTGTCCGTGAGGGGATGGTGTGTTCCATTGGTGTTTCGAATTTCGAGGCCCATCACCTCCAGCCGATCCTCGATGGCTGCGAGGTCCCGCCCTCCATCAACCAGATCGAATCACACCCGTACTTCGCTAACCGTGAGCTACACCGTTTCAATGCTCGCCACGGGATCATTACCGAGGCCTGGGCTCCCCTGGCGCGCGGGGTTGTCCTTTCCGATCCCGTGATTGTCGATATCGCGCGCGAAGTCGGTGCGCAAGAATCACAAGTTGTTCTCCGCTGGGCAATTCAACGAGGCGACGTCGCTTTCCCGAAAGCGTCCTCGCATGAACGGCGCGCGGAAAACTTCGCCATTACAGGCTTTGAATTGGACGCGGATCAGATGCGCAGGATTGACGAACTGGATCGCGGGGAGGAAGGACGCACGGGGCCTCGTCCCGATGAGATGGACCGAATGTAGCGCTTTCGCTTCAGGCGCAACTCATATCGTTTTTGGATATGAGACAGGCACAGATTGTGGGCGTGCCGCTGGGCTATCGTGAAGACATGACTCATGTTTCTACGACTGACTTGGATCGAGTTCTTGCTTCTCTCGATCCTCAGCCCAGCGGCACCTATGTCTTCTCTCTGGTCGACGAGATTCCTCAGGGGGTCGATTTCTTCGCCGTGATCCGCGACGAGGATGGCTACACCGTGGTCGTTGAGCAAGAGATTGCCCGTGAAGCAGGTATCAATGCCGATGAACTGTACACGCGAATCGACTTGGGTTCTTCCACCGAGCTTGCCGCAATCGGCATTACTGCATCGATTGCACAGATCCTCGCAGCGCGTTCGATTACCGCGAATTTCATTGCATGCCGTCGCCACGACCATCTCTTTGTTCAACCTGATCGCGCTCAAGAGGCCAGCGCTTTGCTCGAGGATCTTGGCCGTCGCGCTAAGGGCTGGCTACCCGCCTGAAATTCATTTTTCGGACACACGCACACGCATCTTCGGCCTAAAGTAGAAGCATGGCTGTACTACCTACGGGGAGCGACGAAGCGATCCTCCGTCTTTCTGACGGGACGGTCAAACAGCGCAACCTTTTAACTGGAACTGAAGTGTGGACGGTTCCGGGTCGGGCTCACCGCCCTCTGACTCGCCCGGGTTCGCCTGCGCCTATCATCGATCATGATTTAGACGGGCATCACTGCGCCTTCTGTTCGGGTCGATACTTGGAAACCCCTCCCGAGAAGGCGCGGGTTGTTCGCACGCGCGAGGGTGAATGGGAAACTCTCCACGGCCTCGGCGCTGAGGAACTTGGGGATACGGTTGCCGAATTTCGGCGGATTCCCAACCTTTTTGAGATCGTTTCATATAACTATTGGCACCTCAACCACGGCCATGTTCCTTCCGAGGCCGAGCGGCGCCGGATGGCGGAATACTTGGCGTCCCCGCAGGGCTACGACCACGTGATGAATGTTGTCCGCGCGCGTTTCTTAGCCTCGGGTGGTAGCGCCGAGGAGTTTGAGGATCTGTCGGATTCTGAAAAGCTTACCCAGGCGAATGGTTTCTTTTCTGGCGGTCACGATCTGATTGTTGGGCGACGCCACTTCGTCGATGGGGCGAAGGATACGTCCCAATTAGCTTCGGCTGGGACGCTGACGCCCGAGGAGCACTTCCAGTACATGTCGATGACTGTACGGGCGATGCGGGACCTGTACGACTTAGATCCGGCCGTGAAGTATGTTGTGGCCTTCCAGAACTGGCTTAAGCCCGCGGGCGCATCGTTTGATCACTTGCACAAGCAGCTTGTGGCGATTGATGAGTTCTCGACGCAGACGCATGACGAGATTGAGCGCGTGCGGACCTATCCGGGAATCTATGACGAGCTTTTGAAGATCGCCGCGACGCGTGGGCTGGTTTTGGCACAAAACGATCATGCTGTGGCGATGGCTGGGTTTGGGCATCGCTATCCCTCCTTGGCGATTTGGCCGCTTCACGCGCCGGCTGAGCCTTGGGAGTACTCCCCGGAACAATTACGAGGCATCAGCGACCTTGTGCACGCGATGCACGCGGCGACGGGTGCGGAGGTGCCGTGTAACGAGGAGTGGTACTACCGGCCGCCGAGTTCATCGATTCCCATGCGTATGAGGATTTTGATCAAGTGGAGGATTTCAACGATCGCCGGGTTTGAAGGCGGGACAAGGATTTACCTCAATACGATCGACCCGTGGTCCGTGCACCAGCGGATGCTGGAGCGCCTGGTTGTCATGCGTGATGAGTGTTCGATCGCGCAGATGAAGCTGGGTGAGGAGTGCAAAGTCACGCCGCTGTTGCTGAGGTGAGGGATTTAGGCGGGTTACCGGCGTCGGTTTGTTTCTTACACGGGGTCGAGATGATCTCGCTCCCGGTTCGCCGGGCATGACAAAGGCGAGAGACCCGAGGCCTGCCCTAAAACGGCGGGCTGGCTGGCTTCCCTCGCCTTATACAAATGTCGGGCTTTCGGCCCCCGCTTTCTTACGGGCTATTATTTCAAGCCTGGTGGAGGGGTACTAACCCGACAGGACCGAGCGTAACAGGGATCGATTCGGAAAGCTAGGCCTGGCTTGCGCTCTATGCGCACAAAGAAACCGCGTGGAAATTATCTGGGCGGCAAATGGCAGTGAGACAACATTGATTCGCAGCCCCGCGCGTGCGGGGAAAACCTGGGCCTTCAGCCCCCGCGTTGAACCGAGCTGGGCTCATCCCCGCGTGTGCGGGGAAAACTTTACGACCGTAGGCGGCCTTCCCACAATCGAGGGCTCATCCCCGCGTGTGCGGGGAAAACATCTCTCCGCCGTTGTGGACCTGCAGGGCGATAGGTTCATCCCCGCGTGTGCGGGGAAAACTGGGGCTTCGCTGCTGACACGAGGCCGCTAGTGGGCTCATCCCCGCGTGTGCGAGGAAAACAACGCGCCCGCAAGCAACTCAATACCCATCACGGGCTCATCCCCGCGCGTGCGGGGAAAACGAGCCAGTCTTGCCCGCGTACCAGCGCCCATACGGCTCATCCCCGCGTGTGCGGGGAAAACGGTGAGACTCTGAAGGGCCACGACACTGTTGTGGGCTCATCCCCGCGTGCGCGGGGAAAACCTGCCGGGCATGGTTTTTAGGGCCGCGTTCGCGGGTTCATCCCCGCGTGTGCGGGGAAAACAGGCTTGCCATGATCGAGACCGTCCCAGACGTGGGTTCATCCCCGCGTGTGCGGGGAAAACAAGGACGGCGCGACCCTGAAGCAGGACCTCCTGGGTTCATCCCCGCGTGTGCGGGGAAAACATCGCCTGTTGGCCGGCTAGAGTGTCTGTTTCCGGCTCATCCCCGCGTGTGCGGGGAAAACTGTAGGAGCATCCGGTAGTAAATGGGGAAGCCCGGCTCATCCCCGCGTGTGCGGGGAAAACCCCACTCCGGTTGCCTGCGATACCCTAAACAAGGGCTCATCCCCGCGTGTGCGGGGAAAACCATTCGAACTCAAACGACGTGGTGTTTTCCTTCGGCTCATCCCCGCGTGTGCGGGGAAAACATTCCCGAGGGCACGCCGCTTGATTGTGTCCAGGGCTCATCCCCGCGTGTGCGGGGAAAACTCGCGGAAATCACCTGTATACGCCCCCATGTCCGGCTCATCCCCGCGTGTGCGGGGAAAACCACTTCACGTTGATAGTATGCAGTCCATTCGGGGGCTCATCCCCGCGTGTGCGGGGAAAACGCGATATCAACTGCTGTAGGCAGCGCGGTCAAGGGCTCATCCCCGCGTGTGCGGGGAAAACGTGCTTGTTCGCGTCAAGTTCGTAAACGACACCGGCTCATCCCCGCGTGTGCGGGGAAAACACTGAACGATCTGGAGTTTTAAGGCTCAGATCGGTCAGATCTTGGAAAACCTTGAGCTCTCCGTCTTCTCTGAAAGTTACTCATTGCAGGACGTTCGTGCAACTGTCGCTCAGCAGGATCAGGCTCTGAATACTGACCGCGCCCCTTGGAATAGTACGGCCGCATCATCAAAGTAATCCCTTCGAAATCAACTGGTTTCCAAGGATCACCCCACGTCAAAAACGCAAGTCCCTGCTCATTGCGCGCACGATACACCATCACCGCACGCCCGGCCCGCATGTTCTCAGTGACGATCGCCCACAAACGCTCACGCACACGAGCACTCAAAGTCCCGACGAAGACTCCCGGAGAAATCTCAAGTAGCCATCTAGTTACATGGCCTCGCAACTCCGGAACAGCAGAGAGCACGAGCACAATCACAGGTCAACACTTTCTTCATACGAAACCCCGGCTGCGACAGTGCCTTCTCGGTCATCCCACAGCCGTAGATCGTCGACAATGAGTTCTTCATCATCAATGTCGACAGGACCTGCTACGGAAAGAAGCCCCTTAATATCTGCAACACAGCGCTCAAGAAGACGGAACTCTCTCACGGAATCACGAACTTTTTTCCGCGCTGCACTCCCCACTGCCTCAGTAATAGGACCAGCAGCAATATCGAAAGCGATGGGAATGGTCAGATCCGCCTTGTACAGATCTGCAATGTCGTACACGAACGATCGATAGTTCCCGTTGTGGACAAATCCAAGCCCCGGACTACAGCCCAAGGCAACGATCACCGCATGGATAACCCCGTAGACCGCAGAATTTGCAGCAGATAAAGCCTGATTGACCAGTGACCCTCCTTCGAAATTATCTGGATCATACTCGCGCCCATCCCAAGGAACGCCCGTGCGCTGCGAATGCTGACGATACAATCGCCGAATCCGAGCTCCCTCGCGCCCCCTGAGTTGTTGAAGGCTTAACTTCGATACGTCTTCACCTGAAAAACGCATCAAGTACGTGCTTCGAGCCACCGCAAGCCTCAAAGATGGATTGCTCACCGCACGGGCCTGAGCCTCAAGCAAACGAGACGAGCGCGAAGGAGGATTACCATGCGCGTAGTAGCGCACCCCATTCTCCCCAACCCACACGATTGTCGAACCGCTTTCTGACAGCACCGACACCGCAGAGTGGGTGATGCGGACCCCCGGACCCAGCAGCAGCACTGAAAGCGCTGCCGCTGGGACGTGGGCAATACCGTGGCCGTCAGCAATCGAGATTGCATTCGACTCCCGATTAACCGTGCAACGCTCCACGTAAAGAAACGTCAGACGATCACGCACACGTACCAGATCCTTCGGATCCGGCGGTCTTGCCCCGGGGATTGCGTTCACGGCCGTGAAAGTGTCATGAGACCGCAGCCATACGCTTTCGCTCGACCAATTCCATTGACGAGAAGGCGACGTAGAGCCTGCGAATCTGTTACTTCAAGAACGCCGTCGAAAGTCGCGCTTGAGAGCGTTACGCGAGAATCCTGATGTCGAAACTCTTCAACACTGCGCTCCATCCCCTGAATCATCAAGGTTTCACCGTCGTGTCTTAGACCGTTATCGTCCTCAAGAATGGGTAAATCGCCACCGAGGTCGAGTGATTTCAGCACAGAGAAGCCATTTTGCTCTGCCCGATCCAGAAGCCACTGAAGTTGCTGGTCCTGGGTCACGTGCGCGAGGATTTTCTTCCGCCCCTGCCGGTCACGCTGATTAGCCTTCCTGAACGTGGGATTTACGCACACGCGGAAACCCCATCGCTGACCGATCTCAAGTCGATCGAGGAATCCATCAAGTTCCCGCACAATGACTCCCCCCTCCGTTGCATACCCTGCTTCCTCGACAATGTGTGAGGGATCAGGAGACACGGGGCTGGAAATGTACAGAGACCACGACGGACTTCCTTCACGGCCTCGCCCCACAGGAGCCGCGGGCCTATCCAAGCGCCACAAAACCCGAGAAGCTCCCGCCTGGTCGAGGACTCCCGGCGGAAAGCAATTCATAATGGCCGCATGTAGAACCTGCCGGCTCCTTGCAAGACGCCACGTTCCGCGACGCTGTGGGTTCAAATAGATTCGCGTCAGATACATTAGAGGACCCCCATCGGATCGTGACCGAAACCTGCGTCTTCCTGAGGGGAAACTGGAACATACTCCGGGTTTTCCAGAGCGATTCGCGTTTCCTCAACAGTTCGGAAGGTATACATGCGATGCTCCGAATCGAAACTGACCGGGACATCTTGGAGCGTTTGCGCCGACGTTGCTCCAACCGACTCTGGGATAATCCCCTCATCAGCAAGCACACGAAGGCTCACGTATTGCTCGAAGCGCTGCTTCTTCTGGTAGTACTTCGAAGCAAGCCAAGGAGTTGTTGTGATGACCTCCCACATCTCCTCGTCGCGTACCGCAAGTCGAAGGGGCATGGTTGGAGGGCATGAGCGACGCCCCAGATACAAGGGAAATGCTGGCCGAAGAATAGCCTGCGAAAGTCCATCGATTAGGTCGTTTGGCCCCTCGACGAAACCCGCAAAGGCAGCGTCTGCTCGGTAGTACCGCTCAGATAGAGGCATTGACTCATTCCTCCGGTGAGCAGTATGGAAATCACGCAGGAGCTCTCCGCGCTGATCAACTCGCACTGCGACGCGAAGCTGAGCAAGATCCTCGATCGGATCAGTGCGCCTTCTGCCTTGCGCAGCCGCAAGCAAACCGAGAATTCCACTCTTCGTAGGGAAAGCCTCTGTTGATCTGCGGGTAAAACGGCTGGAGGATCCCCATGATTGCATGGGGCCCGCCATTCTTAAGACGATGACTTTACTCATCGCGTTCCTCGGACTGCTTCCACGGCCGCACCGCCGAGATCAACCAAGCGCACTTGCTTTCCAACCTCGCCAAACTTCGCGCCACGAGGCGTGGTCCACGCAGCAAGCGACTCCACAGCCTCGAGACCGGTAAGTTCGCGCAACTCGGATTCAAAATCGACAAAACGTGCGATCGCTGGTTCAGCGTATCCCTTCGTATCTGCAACGATCGGGTCCTCAAAGGCGCCGCTCATGTTAATTGGCTGGTCATCGCGGACCTGCACCAAAACTGCATCCGGAAGAGTACGGTTTGCAAAAGTTGTGATCTTACCGGTCGGCATCGAACGAACGAAGCTATCGATGAAGAGTTCAATCGCGCGATCAGCAACTGCGTCATCACCCAGATTCTCGCGAAGCATATCGACGTTGATCGTTGCGTAACGATATACCGTTGCCGAGGCAAATTCGATGGTGCCGATCATTCCGGCACCTTCGTCGGCATCCTCATTACGCTTCTTTTCATCATCGACAGCGGTGTAGTAATCGTATTCGTTCTCGACCGCACCAACACCGATGGCGTGTGCAACCTGGCATGCGGCATCAACGTTGAGAGAATTCGGTTCTGCGACCATACGTCCAAATAGAGCGATATCAATCGAGTGGTTCGTGTCAACCAGATCTCGCGGCTTGAGTTCCTTGAAAGCAGCTGCAGGATCGTCAGCCTCAGCGACCGAAATCAACGCTTCCGCGACGTGTTCAATTTGCTTTGCAGACAGGAATACAAGGAATCCGGACTCCTTCAGTTCCTGTTCGCTCTTCGCGCCACGCGGTTCAGTGAGTTTGAATCCGATAGATTTCAGGCCCATTTCCGCGAGTTCGACAGCACGCGAATCAAGATCTGGACGCATTTCAGTAATCTTACGAGCCACTAGCTCAACGATCTTCTTCGTGCGAACTCCGTAGTTCGAGTCAGCGACCTTTCCTTCGAAGTCCTCACGAGTAGCTCGTTTGATTGCCTGCGAGGAAATGCGCATACGTCGCACACCACCAAAAGTTGCGCTCTTAGGCGCACCAGTGTCATCACGATTCGGGTTCGAGGGAGGAAGGGTCTGGAGAACGTGGATATCAACGAAAAGAGACATTATCTTTCCTTTCAAATGCTGAGGTGAATTGTGTTGTTTGATGTTTATCCGCACATCACTGAGCGGATTCGAAAGCCGTTTGAGTAGTTCGGGCGAATTGGCGTCCCCAATTTCGCACTACCGAGGTCCTGTGACTTGGGTCTTGCCAGTGGAAAAGATCCGAAGCCAAGTAACCGTAGTCGCACGGCACTTCAGCGGCCTCGAGTTGAGAAACCAAGGAGCGCAGACGCACCAGCAGTCCCTCGTACGTTGGCGCTTGGATCGCTGCGGAAAAGCTGCGATATATGGGAGTTTCTTCAGCGCGTTTGTCTCCCCGTTGTTTTTCTGCGACAACTCGAATTGCTGAGGCAAAACGACGTGGTTGATCGGACACGTCATGCATCTGGCGTTTATTGGACCCTTGATGCCGCGCCCAGAGCGTTAGAGCCCCGTGCACTGCTTTCTCGCCCCGCGTCGGGTTATTTCCTAGATATCGAGATTCATCGTCTAGCGTGAGATCCCAAATCGCTGGAATTGAGCCGGTTTCCTTCCCCAGAGCAGAACGCAACTGCGCCCGGAGAGCCCTTGCAGAGGGGGTGTCTTTGGAAAGGCGATGCACAATGAGTCCATTAACTCGACTGCGCACTGCTTGCCCGGAGCTCAACCCTGAGACCTCGCGAATCGGAGTGGTCCCCGATTCAACAGAGTTACTGGTCATTTCGTTCCTTCCTGTGTGTTTTCCTGAATTGGTAAGAGTTTGTTGAGCTCTGAATTGAAGTAGTTTTCAGCGATCCCGACATTCATGAATACCCGGTTAGGATCCCGGCGAATATCCCGGTCGGTCTTCCGGAGAATATATCGACCAATAATTGCTGACGACGGTGTTGAAGCGACAAGTTCAGCTGCAGCTTCTTGAGCAAATGCCCGAAGGGATCTCTTCCAGATCTGTGCGATTCCACTAGGTTCGCTTTCTCCGTCAAGGTTGACGAGCCAGTGTCTGAAAGGATCATCAACCCGAGCATAGAAATGCTGTTTCGCCCGGTCTCTTGCACTGTCACCGGCCCTGTCACCACTTTCCCCAGCAGCACGTGCCAGATTTGCCGCAAGAGTTCCGAGGATCCGCGCAACATTCTCCGTAGTCCTCACCTGTTCATTAACCGTGTTATAGAGTTCCTTTAATTTCTCATTTCTTTTGTCCATTTGGGTACTATTTTTATCGCACTCATGATTTTCAGCCGGCATGAGTGCAACCGGCATCATCAGTTCGTCAAAATAGATATCTTCGAAGGTTGATTTTTTAGGACCATAAACAACACCGACAGCTTGGATGCGCATACGTTTCGGGTAGGCGATCTTCACACCGGACATATCGAAGCCATAGTGAAACAAAAGTGTTGCAGAAGGAAAGAACTTATCTTTCAGTCGTTTATCTGCGCCTTCAATCTCCATTTCTCCAGGAAGAATTCCAGGAAGGTTGCGCCACAAGGCTCGTTCTGATTCGAACTCGTTTGGCATATAGACGTCCTGCTTGAACTTCTGCGACTGACCCTTTGAATAACACCACAAACTCAGCGGTTCGTACTGTTGCATCTGTTGGGGAGCCAGCTTGTCTCCCTGTGCAAGGACAACTCCGGTTACTCCAGATACGTCGCCAGCCAACCGCACGCGCCGAGAATGCCAAGTGAGTAGCCTTGGGATACTGATAGGTTGCGGGGTTCCAGCTGAATCCAAAAGCGAATAGTCGCCTCGTTCAGCTGTTTCGGGCTCATCATCTTCCCACGTGCAGCCACCCCACTGGGTAGAGGTACTCACCCCTCTGAGATTTCCTGAATCGGAAGGAACAAGGTTAAGTACTAAAGACTCATCAAGGTTTTCTCCCTTGAGCCAAACAATCCCTAGATGCCCACACCAGGAAGGTCCGATGGGATATCCCTTCCCACCTTTAACCTGGGAGTCTCCTACAGCACCAGATCGGATACCCGAAGGATCGTACGCTTGAGCGTGAATCAACCATCGGGCAGCTTCGGCCGCTGAAATGTTTGCAAGGGCTTTTCCGTGTCGGGTGGTAAAGAACTGCTCACCATTGGGGACGTCAGCGATGATCTTTTCAAGTCCTGATACGGCATCCTTCTCTGTCCTGAGGTCAGCGACCTGCATAAACGGATAGCGACCGCCGAAGAGATAGAAACGATCTCGCCACTCTTCCAGATATTCGAGCATCCGGTCAGTTGGTGCTCCCTCGTTCCATTGCCAAGCCCATTCTTGTTCGTTACTTGGCGTTGCAACTCGGTATCCAATTGCCAGAATCAGGCGTTGTATCGCAATGTTCTGCGTCGGCAGTTCACACGCGAGGTCTGCAATGTCGCTTGTTCGTTCGACAAGCTCAAGTAGGCCAACATTCGTGATAGTTCCGTCGAGGAGCCGGATAGGTATCCATGGCTCATCGAGCAGATTGTATTCAGGATCCTTCATCAGCCTTGTACCTCCATTCCTTTTTCTATTGAGTAGGTGATTGTGTGTCCGTGTATCTCACGCGTGAGACGTTTCCCGTCAGAGCTCCGGTACATCGTAAGGATGAGTTCTTTGGCTAAGAGTGGATGCTGACGGCATACCCACTTCAATGTGATGGGGTCCTTCCCGATCTCTTCAGCAACCGCGTCAATCGTCTGCTCCAACTCTTCACCGCGTCTCCTAAATGCCCACGGTGGTAGGGAAATGCTCCATGAGCAAACGTCCCTGACGCGTCTGTGGACGTTGTATTCGTCAACCGCTAGACGCCGATCGTCTTCCCTCCGCCCGCTAATTGGCGGCGCAACAGGAATATTCCCTTGTTCTGGATCCAACGCAACGACAAGCACGGAGATTTGGTCCTCTCCATCCCTCACTGCAGCACGCCTTGCCGCGGCGGCCGAATTATGATTGTCTTCCCCGGTTGCGACGTTTCCTTGGAATTTTTCTTCAAGTTTCGGAGCTTCCCACGAAGGAAGGTTCTCTCCCTCGAGACACCACACTCGCGCCTTTTCTTTGGCTTGCGCTCTCTTCTGCTGATCAACCTTCCAGGCATCCACAAAATCTGCCTGCCATTCTTTGGGGCCCACCGGAGCTGATTCGGGGTTCGCATACGCCAGTTTTGTGAACCGCGCGTAATCGACTGGCTCACGAACGACAATCTCTCCCCTATCGCAGAGAATTCCGAGTGTGCGCAAAATCAAATAACGCGAATAGACATAATCGCTTCCATACGAATAGCGCCAAGGCGCAGCGGCTTGCTGGTTGACGAGAATCAAGCATCTTGCATCGTTGAGGCACTCAGGCCTGTCCTGACGATTGTGCCGATGCAGGCGTCCGATGCGTTGCAGGACAAGATCCATGGGAGCCGGATCAGTGAGCATCAAGTCGAAGTCGACGTCGAGGCTCTGTTCAACGACCTGCGTGGAGACCACAACGTGGCGCTGCGGTCGATGCGCACTGTTCTTCCCGAAAAGTTCGAGCATCCGTCGGTCGCGTTCTTCGCGCTCGACGGCTAGAAAACGTGCATGAAGTAATGTCGTTTGTTCGCGTCCAAATACAGCTTTGACTGCATCATAGGTTTCCTGTGCTTCGCGCACGGTATTACGAATGATGACGGCACAGCCCCCATCCGCAAGTTCTCTGTCAAGGAATCCTGCAATCTTGTCAGGAGAATCAACTTGAAGAGGAATAATCCGTTTTTCTACTTCAGGTTCCCCCTCTATCTGATGAGGCCGGAACCCCTGCGCCGATAACGTGGAGATCACCGGGTACCCATCTTGGTCTTCAATGCTCTGTTCCGAGAGCGCAGGCAAGCCTTTTCCTCTTCGGTAGGCATTGAGCAATACCATCCGTCGCTTGGGTGGAAGGGTTGCCGATAATAAGACAACAGGAATTCCGTACATCCCGAGCCATGTCAGTGCCGCATCAAGATACGTACTCATGAATTCATCGGAAGCATGCACCTCATCGATAACAACGACCTTGCCCATCAAGCCCAGATGCCGCACAAGCACATTCCGAGACTTCAACGCCGCAAGCAGAATCTGATCAATGGTTCCAACGACGACCGGTGAAAGAGTCAACTTCAGTCGCGTCCCCATCCATGCACTTGCATACAGTCCCTTGTCGTCATCCCCGTCATGCACTTCAAGCGGACTATGTCCTTTGTCGATCAATTCCATGAATGATTCATTGAGACTGTACTTACCGTGAGCCAGCTGGATTCCAAGCTTTTGAGGTTCATCGCCCAGAATATTGGTGAGCCATGATTTCACGCGAGAGAACATGGCATTGGTTGTTGCCTGCGTGGGAAGAGCAACGAAAATCCCCTGAAGTCCACGTGCACGCATCAGGAGCTCGGCACTGGCTAAAGCAAGCTCCGTCTTTCCTGAACCTGGCGCGGCCTCGACAATCATGAGGTCAGGGTCTTCTGTCGTCACAATTTCGAGCGCCGCGCGCTGCGCCTTCGTTGCCCGGTACGATGCCGGCCATCCAAAGCGATGCCGGTAGAACTCCTCAACATCAAGTTCCGACATATCAGGCACACGCATCGGGGCCGGAAAATCTGCCCGTTCCCATGCTTCTTGGACGCGTCGTCGTTGCTCTTCAGGAGTAAATTCAGGATATCCGTCAATTGAGAGGTTCCCTTCTGCATCAATAGGCCGAGGACGCAGGGGGAAATATTCTTCGTTGGAGGCAAGCCAGTCAGCAATGACCATAGCGGAGACATAAGCCGCAGCAACCGTGATGGGAAGCGCGGGAAGCGCAGTTTTCTTCTCAATCAGAGGGAAACCACTGCGCCTGG
>ERZ772786.169-NODE-169-length-26752-cov-4.099225_pt1 | contig 26752 bp, 26 predicted proteins | sample MGYA00511473_ERZ772786 | MGnify/ENA primary metagenome ERZ772786 (study PRJEB29015, sample SAMEA2738025) | human oral metagenome | biome: human oral; feature: human-associated habitat; material: saliva | place: China | collected 2252 ...
GTTATATCTTTATGACCTAATACCTTCGCAATCACTCCTAAATCAATCCCACAATGCCATAAATAACTCCCGTATGTATGCCGTGCACCTTTTGTCGTAATAAGAGGCCTAAGTTTCAATTCTTCTAACATTTCTCGTAAATACTTATTAACTGTATCTGTCAATGGTACACCATACTTATATGAAAAATGCTGAAAAACTAACCGTTCAGGATTGTTTAATCCTAACTCTTTATTCACTCTCTCTTGCAGAGAAACCAACTCACGTAACAACTCCATATCCTCTTTCTTGAGCGGTACATAACGAACAGAAGTCTTATTTTTTGGCGGAACAAATTTTCTTAGCAAGGTATTATAACGACGATAAGTATAAATACGATTATTTTCAAAATCTAACTCATCTGAAGTCAAAGCCATCAATTCTCCAAATCGCATCCCTGTCACAAATAAAAAATACAATACAAAAGGCACAATCGATTTGAAATAGTCAAACCGTTTTCTTAATTCTACTAAAACTAAAAAATATTCCTCTTCACTATGCAAATATTTTTCATCTGTTTCCTGCTCTTTCATTCTCGGATATAATTCTACATCTTTTGTGAAATCATCAACCATCAACTTATCCGCAATAGCCATTCTCAACGCAGCTTTTATACCATTATGAAAACGCCGTAACACATCCCTGCCAACACGTTCACCATACTTATTTAAAGCTCGTTGATAATCACTTCCTCGAATTGAAGAGATTTTCTCATCCCCAAACAATTCAATAATTATCTTTTTCCTAGCTATATATTTTTGTTTCGTTGACTCACTTTTATTGCTAGGCAAAATTTTTAACTCAAGCCATTCCTGATACAACGACACCAAAGTCATATCCTTGGTCAACCTTCCACCCAGACGTATTTTCTGAGCTATTTTTTCCGCTTCAACAATCGCCTCTTTCTTCGTCTTAAAACGACTTCCATGAGCAACCGTTTCCCCTTTTTCTCTTACTTCATAAGACCAAAGTCCTGAAGTTCCTCTTTTTCGATAACGAATATTAGCCATTAGATCTGTACTCCTAAAATTTCAGCTACAATTGTTTTAGGCACGATCATTAGACGTTTCCTATCATAAAATGAAAACCCCCTTTTCACTAGTAATTCTCTTGATTCCTTGATAATTCTTTGAGCTGTCGCTTTATTGTAACCCATAGACATCAGCTCTTTATCTGAAATAACATTTTCATTTTTCATCTTTAATCCCTTTCTAAATCCGAACTTAAACCTTTCCAGGACTCCAGATTTTTTGAGTAAAATCCGAACAAAATTTCACCTTCAGTCGCTTCCTGGACTAGTAGAAACCGAACAAAAAAGACAAGCCGCCATTGACTTGTCTCCTTGCTAACATCCATTCCACTTAGAAAGGTACTCTTTAATTTGCTCTATATTTTCATCAACAGAATAACCTAATATAGATAAAATATTTATTTGAGTCCAATCTACGTGTATATCACAAAATTCAATTGTCTCTTCATCAACAACGTTAAAATAAGCAAAAATAAATTCGGAATCACCAATTAAAAGAGATAGCGTTTTTTGACCGCCATCTCGTCTAACAAAAACACGATAAGAAATTTCTATTCCTAAAGAATCTTTTACATAAGAAACAATTTCTTCTTTTGTCATTCAACATCATCCTATTCTTTTTTAAAGCTTTTCATAAGCCCCACTCCAACCAATGTCAGAACCCCCATGAAACTCATACCGAGACTAGCTGCCATACCTGTCTTAGGCAATACTTTCAGCTCCCCTTTATCATCTTTTAAAGCAACTGTGCCATCAGCCTGTTTTACAGCACCAATTTCAGAAGCATTTTTCAAAGCAACTGTTCCATCCAAAGCCTGTACATAAACCTGACCTTCCTGTGTTCCAATCACAGTATGACCCGTATTCGTCTGAATCGGTGCAGCCTGAATTTCCTCTTCTGTTACCGTTACAGATTTTGGTTGTTCTGTCGGCTTTGGCAATTCCTGATTCTCTACTGGTTTCTCTTCCTCCTTTTTCTCATCTGTTTTAGACTGCTCAGATGGTTTATCTTCTGGCTGAACTGGCTCTTCTTTTTGTTCCTCCTCTTTCTTGGATTCCTCAGATGGCTTATCCTCTGGCTGTACCGGTTTGTCTGGTTGCTCTTTATCCGGAATCACAGGCGCAACAGGCGTCTCAGGAGTAACCGACTCAGATGGAGAAGGAATTCCCTTTGTGTCACCTGATGCGGTGCCTTGATTTGTTTCCGCTGGCACCTTAACCGTATCAGAAGGAGACGGAACCACAACATCAACTGGACTTGTCACCGTCGCTTCATCTGCCAATACAGCCAAGGGTGCTGCACTTAGCACCCCCACTGTCACCAATAAACCTGCCATTACTTGTTTTTTGCTCATCATTTTATTACCTCTTTTACCTTTCTATTTTAACGACCGTCCACATACCATAACTGCCTTGCCGTACCTGAATCTATAACACGATACGAAACCGTCATAGCTGGAACACCATATACATTCATTTCTGATATTAAAATCGAACCATCACTTCGCACTTCTTCACAAAATGCTACATGACCATATGTCGGATCTGAACCTGCCAATCCCTGAACAAAAGAAACTGCTGTATGTTTTTTGGGTGTTTGACTAGATGAAAAACCTGGTTTTCTAAACCAATCACCGCCATTTCCCATATAAGAATCAAACTGAATCCCTAACTGCTTCGCTCGATTATATACATACCAAGTACACTGACCAGCAGGATAAGAAGCGCTACCCTCATACGCATGGCCATCATATTGACTAATACTTCCCCAGCCTTCAGGTATGGAAAGACTACTCGTTCCAGTATTATTATCCTGAGAAAATACCGTCTGACCCTCTTTTAAAATATCATAAATGATCTCTGCCCACTCTTCAATCTCACTAACTTTCGTCTGAGAATCACTAATCGCAACACCTTCATAGTACTGAGACCAATCCCTTGCCGCTTGCTTAGGATCAGCACTAGAGCCCATTTTCTCTACTACAAAAGCATAAGCACCTGTTAACTCAGTACTCATTAGATCCAACTGAATTTGTTTATCTAGCTTCTTTTCCTTAGCCTGACCCCAACGATTTCCATTAACCGTATTCGACCAACCAGACCATTGAAAAATACCTGCTACACCACCACTATCATTTACAGCATCTACTTTGAAATTCGATTCACGATACCCAACAGCTAATGCTCCACTGGCCGCTTGCAACGTGAAATGATGCTGACTCATCAGACGACCACCAACATCCAAAGCTGTCTGAGCTTCTTCTTCACCCAATTGCCGTCCTGTTTTTTCAGTGAATTTTTCCGCAAATTCTTTCGCAGATATTGAAATACCGCCAGTTGTAGGAGAAAAACTTTGAGAATCAACCGAACCACCACCAACTATTAAAATCATAAAACCTAAGAACAGCACAAGAAGCATAAAAATACTAAAAACACTTCGTTTTATTAATTTCATTTCGCACCTTTTTCAAAAAGCTCTTCTGATATTTTCAAACTTTCAATAAAGGGAGAAATTTCTTGAATCTTATCATCTTCAAAGCTTTCTACACTTTTTAAATCGAATGCTTCTTCCCCTCTTGAAATAACTGGCTTATGACCTACTTCTGGCTCTTGAGGCTTAACCAAACTCTCATCAAAAACCAAATCTTCTTCTCGATTAGGTTCTCTAAAGAGTTTCCTTTCTCGACGTTGTTCCTGTCTATCCTTACGCTCCAAATATCGTTGCCTACGTTCCTTAAACGACTCTTGAACTGGCGCATCTGTGTCACCCGCTAAATCATGCAATTTTGAACGAAAATTTTCCATCTTAGGAATCGTGGCAATATGTTGAAAATCTCCAGCCGCATCTAAAAGACGTTGTTTAAATTCCATCCGTCTTTCAACTGCATCTTGTCTTTCTAAGCTACCTTCTTCACCATAACGCAACGTATCATAGGCATCCACCATCTGTCGAGCTGATCGAACAAGACCCCTTTTTGCCGCTCGAACAAGAACATGACCAGAAGCAGAGAAACTTGGTGAATCAGGACTCTCTACTTCACCTCCACTATTCCAGCCACTTATCGGTAATTCAGAAACTCCAGCATTCCTTCTATTCAAAAATCTTGTTGGAGAAAATGGATTCACATTTGAAATCACTCCAGGTTTATGAAGTTGACTGAGATTCCCTTGAACCTTCCGTCCTACTTCCTGAGCAGATAACGTACCTTGAACCAATAAATCTACAATCATTGAACGACAAAGCCAAATGACAAACCAAATGAGCCCCTGAAGAATTGCTACCCAGAAATATACTTTGGTCATGCCCCCAGCTGCCGACTCAATCAAACTATTTACAAACAGAAAAGCTCGAACACCAAAAAGACCTAAACCACCTAAAAAGACAAATTGAACAATCTTCTTCCCTGCATTGCCTAAAACTGGCTCAAAACCTGGCAACATCGCAATGAAGAATAAAAGTACCAGAAAAACTAACATAATCAAAGCTAAATATTTGAAAACAATCGAAATAAGGCCAATTACAATCAAAGAAAAACCTACTACAATCGCTTTGATTAAAGAAGCCAAGGCTGTTAGAAACTTCGCACCAATACTGCTCCAAGATAACTGAGAAATATTCTCATTAGCTTCTGAAAATTTCTTAACATCATTACTTTTTCCATTAGTGGTAAATAATTGCTGAAGCTTTTCCTCTGAGACTTCTTCTGACGTGAAGTTTAAAGCAACAAATGGCTTATAAACTAATTCCTCAAAAATTGATTCCTTAACCGATTTTAAACCATCTGGAGAACTTGACGAGCCTACAGATTGATACTGAGGTTCTAAGCTATCAAAACCTGCAATCGCCATCCGTGTCACATCCGAAGCTGCTCCATCTACAATTTTTACGATTTGAGAAAGGTTATACTCAGCTTTTACATTTTGATTACCAAAGCTAGTTTGAAAACTAGCTGGCTGATACAAAAATAACGCCAAAAACCAAACTGCTAAAAAACGAAATATCCGAAACGGAAAACGCTTTGTTTTTAAAAATTCAAGAATGCCACCCATCAAAGCTAAAGCATATACGGCGTACTGATACTCTGACATAAAAGTTCGAAACATTTGAGCCGAAAAAGAAACAATAGCATCTAACTGTTCATACGCATTCGCATTAAAAACCTGCTCCAAGACAATAATCACTAAACAATAAATTACCTTTGTTAGAAAAAAGAATCCCTGAACGATTGCATTCACAACTTTTGGAAAAACATCTGATAAACCAAAAAAGCCTTCTTCCAAATAAATATAACTTGTCAATTTTGACATTTCAGTAGGATTTGTAGTCGTCTTAGCCCTTTGAAGAACCGCTTTCGCTTCCTCAGCTTGCTTAGCTTGCTCTTCCAAAGCCACAAATTTATTTTCATAATCTAAAGCAACATTCTTTAAACTTTGAATCTGATCTGCAGTTTCATTATCCTTGTTTTTCTCAATATACTTTTTTACAGATTGAATATCTTTGGCGGCTTCTTCCATTTCTTTGACAGATGGACTCTCCTTTTTTAAAGCCTGACTCACACGATCTGCCGCAGCACGAACAGAATCATACTTTTCATCTGAGGCAACTGCCTTCTCTGATTTTTTCTTCTTATCAACAGCCTTTTTCTTCCTACCTGCTTCCTCACGCCGACTATCTTCCACATTGGGAGGAACATAGCCAGGATTCGTTTGCTTCGGAATAATTTTCTCATTAGGATTCGGTACAGTATTATAACCATTTACTCCAGGAATTGGGGTCTGCGCCAAAACCGCTACTGGAAAAAAAGAAAGAAACAAGCCAATAACAAGTATTAGCTGTTTCAAGTTTTTTCTCATTAAGCCACCTCCTCTTCTGGTTTGCGAACTGTTTCAAATAATTTCGCAATTTCTGGAAAGAACAAACCATCAACTGTGATTCTTTCTACTCGACCATAAGTATCCTTGAACAGACATTGAGCCTTAGTCATATTGTTAAACCATTCCTTACTTTCTTCTGTTACTTTTACTTTCAAACGCCGAAGAACTTTCTCTGCAGCTCCTTCCGATTCATTGTAAAAGCAAAAGTAAGTTCCGAACGATGTGGCCTGACCATCTTCACGGTTTGAATCATCCTGTTCTTGCGAAATAAACACCAGGAAATTATTTTGAGAACGACCAACACGTTTAATGCGATCTATTAAACCTCTACCATAAGCTGTGACTTTGTAAATCCAAGCCTCATCCATAAACTCAACCGTTTTTTGTGCATAGTCTCGCTCACCAAACTTAATACAATAATTCCCCAATGCGTACATAACCGCCAGAGAAGCATGATTTTCATAAGTTAAATGCGCTTTTTCATCTGCTGGCAGATCAAGATTTGCAATCTCTAATACCGTATTCCGAGCTGTCAAATCAACAGCAGGATTTTTCCCATCAGAAAAAACTAAACTCAATACAGAATCTGTTACCTCTTCCAAAAGAAGCTCCGCTGTCTCACGAACCTTATCATCCTCATGCTTCGCCAATTCTCTAAAGACAGACAATGTTCCAACTTGTTCACCTTTAGCTCGTTTTTCCGCAAATGTCCGAATAACCTTAGAAAGCTCTGTCTTGAACTTTTTCTCATTTTCCAAAGGCATAAACTCATCAATCATCGATAAAATCAAACCTTTAACTTGAGACTTATCCAAAAAAACTAGAGGATCTAATACACCATGATTTTGAGGATTTGTATAATCCAAAGTAACAAAATGAAGACTGCGAATATAAGCTTGAATCTCTGGAAAAAGACCTGTAGCTTCTAATTCTCGTAACATTTTCATATACCAATAGCGCTTTTCCATTTTAGGATCAATGTACAAAGTCTGAGCATTTAACAAACTCGAATAAAAATGAATCATACTAGCCGCAAAGGTCTTCCCGTTTCCTGTATCGCCTGAAATCATGATATGAGGATTATTTGTGTCTCGGCCATCCGCATGCTCATTAGCTTCTAAAATATTCAAAAATACAGGTTTATCACTAGCTGAAATCGCTTTATCAAAACGAGAATGCCAAGACTTTAGCTGATTATCAATCATGCCAAAGTAAAAACCAATTTCCTCACCAACTTCTTGTTTTATAAAGAATAAATCTTCCGCAAATGCTCCTGCTTCTACTGGCTGAATAAAATTCTTATCTCCTGGCATTAAAATCTCACCAAAACGGTTTTTAGAAAATAAATATAATTGATAGGGAGTAGCTCTAGAAAGCTGAATTTTGATCTCTTTCATTGCATCCATCAAAATATTAATCTTTTGTTTCAACACATGAGGATCTGCATCCGATACAATCATCGTCTGTAAACAATTGATCATAGGTACACCATCATCAATCTTTTCTTCCATTTTTTCAACCAAATACTTTGATTGACCTACTTTCTTTTTTCCAACCGAATCTGCTTGTTGAGCTTCTTCCTGAGTATTCTTCAAACGTGCACGTGCAAAACGCCCTTTTGTACGAATATTATTAAAAGGTAAACCTTTTGTTTTGGCGAATTTTCCCTTCGTCCAAACCTCTACAGGAAACCCTAGAGATCGAGCTTTTTCTAACGTATGCAAATACGAAACATTCTCAGGTTTATAAGCCACAGGTATATATGCCACAAACTGTTCGCAATCTTCATTATGAAAAACTAAAGAATTCATCTTCGAAAATTCAATGCCCTTATCGCCTAAATTACCAACATGATTCTCAACCATACTAACTTCATAATCTTTATTTACAGTAAGAGAATGAAGGTATGGATAACAATTCACAAAGATCGTTTCAAACCGCTCTAACCTACGAACCCCTAACAAGTCCAAATCTTTTTCTAAGACTTCTCGTTGTTTTATATACTTTTCTTCCCAACCATCTAAAACATTTTTTTGAAATCCTAGACTTTCTACCAAAAAATCTGTTGCGGAAAGAAAAGAAGAATGAATCACTTCCTTAACATCTGCCGAAACTGAAAAAGATTTTAAAGGAATTGAAACAAAATAATGATAATCACACAACTCCTTGCTTCTCAAAAGATAGCTATAGGTTTTTTCTAATACCGAATAAGCCATCTCTTCTGTATCTTTAGAAAACTTCTTAGACAAACTTCGAAATTTTCCTAACAAGTCTTTTGGAAAAGGCAACATAACAATATCAAAATCAACATATTGTTTAATATCTTCTAACCAATCTTCAGTTAGTTTCTTTACACTCTCTTTTCTTTCCCCATCAATCGGATTTACAATCTGAGAGTCCACTTCATACAAAGCGAAAACACTGCCATCTTTCTTTAAGATGAGGTTGTCTACAATATCTACGACCTCATTATTTAATCCCATGTACCTTCCTCTCCTTCTTTAAAATATATGATGGTTTATAATACAACAAACCATCATTCAAATAGTAACGTTTTCGTCTTCGACCATACTTCAAATAAAATCGTATATAGTCTTTCAAAAACCGACCAACTGTCTGCTGCTCAATCTTCAACTCTGATAAAATAATTCCTAAGCTCCACATCGGAAAAAATCCTAAAGCACCCCAAAAGGATAACGGAATAGGAATTGTTTTCGATAACTTAGACATCAACCATAAATAGCTGATAAATAAAAACAAGCTCCATCCAATTGTCGATAACTTAATTGCATTTGACAATGTTATTTGATTCGATAATTTTTGAATCCAAATCGGTTGCTCTAAAGCCGTTCGGTAATTATAGACTCTTTTATCTACTCGTTTTTGCTCTGACATGCTATTCCCCTAATTTCAACTAAAACTTGATACGTTCTACAGCCCATTTCAAGAACTCTCCTGACTTAGTTAAAACTAACTCTGGATATAAGCAGAAAAATGCGATAGCAAAGCCACCCAAAGCAATTCCTATACCCTTACCTACACTTTTAGACTGTAAAAATGTCCAAATCCCTAAGCCAATGCCAGCTCCTGCAGCAATCCAAACACCATGTTCCTGTAAAAATGATACAACTAATTCTTTCAATTTATTCCTCCATTAATTTAATTCCGATTGATATTTCTTAGAAATACCATGTTCCATCTTCTTAATACGATAGGTTTCATTCTTTTGATCAACCTGCAAAATTACTGTAAAATTCTCCTGATGTTTCAAATTTAACCCATCCGAGAAACTAACCTGAGCAACACTTACAAGTGATCCTTCTCCATCTTCAATAAAATATGAATAGTCTATTGAGTCAAATACATACCCCGTTACAGGAGAGATTTCTTTAGAAAAAGGAGACATTTGTGTCTCATCACCACTTGCATAAGCCTTAAAAAACGCTTCTACATACTCTCTAGCTTTTTCATATTTTGATGTATCTGTTTGCAAGCCCAAACGAACTTTATTCTTTACATTCTTTGCAATGTAAGATTCTTCATCTGTAAAATATGGCAAATCAGACACATAAAATTTATTGTCTTTAACAGAATATGGAATATTAATTACCCCAACATTATTTTTCCATTCATCATCAACCTTTACAGCATAACCTACTCTATAAGTCGCTAAATGATCTGTAATTTCAATCAACACCGCTCCAGTCAATTTACTCTCAAGATTAGCAACTTGAGCATTTTTTATATCAAGGCCATTTCCATAAAAATCCTTCAATCGTGATTCGTTTTCAGGACTATTATCTGAAAAATATGAATTTAGAAAATCTGTCATAAACAAACCTACACGATTCGAAAGATTCCTTGAATCATGGTCACTCACTTGCACAATTGGTTTTTCACTACGAGTACTTCTAAAGGCATTAGAAACAATCGTTAATGCTGACAAACCAACCATGCCAAAAACAAAGCCTAACAACAAATAGTTAGCAGCCCTTTGACTAATTTTTTTAGGCTTTACTTGAATATTTGTTTTTTCAGGTTTTGGAAATTTAACCTTCTTATTACGTACAAATATTTTTTTAAATTCCAAACATTTTTCTCCTTCTTTAAAAATATTTTCCGCTAAAACGGACATTTTTGATTATTTCCAATCTAATGGAAATAATCTTCATCTACATAAAAACCTCTCGGTGTGTTTAGCACCACCCCCTTTTCTATATAGCTTTGAATAGCTGTCACCCAATCTCCCGCTTTACGGAAGAAATGAATCACAGAGCTAAATTCTGCCTGCTCTAATAATTTCACCATCAATTCTTCTTCATCTTTTGTCACAAAACGATAAGTCCTCGTAGCAATCTCTACAAGAGATTTCCCTTGTTTCAACAAGTAACACACAACAAACTCATCTTCCTCATACAACTCAACAATAATTTTCTTCAAAAGATAGGCTTTCCCTAAAGTAAAAATCGTATCTACTCCCCAATCAGAAAATCCACAAACAAAAAAGGACTCTTCATTAAGCCCTCTTTCATTCATTCTTTCCTGTACCTGTTCTTTTGTAAACTTCATCAAATCTAACTCACACAGAAAGCGTGATTCGCCATTCTCATGTACTCGAATATTCGCAAGCATAATTCACCTCATTTATTTTTATTTTCTAACAAAATATGATATTCTACTTTTAACGAAAGGAAACAGAACATGAAAATTGAAATTTTAATCAAAGGACTTACCAATCGAATAACAACTATAGACAATCTCACTAAAATTCAAATTAAAAACAATCTACCAATCGAAGAATTAGTATCATACGAAGATTTCCCATTAGATAGTATCAAAGAGCTTTCGCTAGGACTGCTAGAATACAAATTCATCAGCGACACAAATATTGTCATTGTAAAAGGCGAAGACTTAAAAGCAATCATCATCACCAATCAAGACTAAAAGGCTATATGCCTTTTTTATTTTAACTTCCTAATTTCTTTCAAAAGAATAGCAACATTCACCAGATCATACTTATCTAAATTATTAGGATTACTCAATAACTCACTAAGATAGAGCAAACACTTATTTCTAACATCAACCACTACATCATTTGCCATTCAATTCACCTCAATATTCTTCTGCTTGTCTATTTAATTGTTCCAAGTCCTCAACAGTGAATGAACCTGTACCAATATAAGCAGCCCCCTCTGACTCTACAATCTCAATCTGTTCATCATACGAACCAGACAAACCGATTCTTGTAAGTTTTCCAAAATAAAAAGGCAGGCCAAACCATGCCTGCCTGCCATTCTGCGGATTCCTGATTAAAACCCTTGATTTACTCACTTTACCAAACCTCACTTTTTTCTTAAAAACAAATAAAAAAACACTCACCATAAACGATAAGTGCATATCCTACTAATTATCATATTCTGATAACTCACTTTGAATCCTTTTCAAAACCCTTTGAATTTCTTCTGATTCCCTATAATCTTCAAAAGCTGACAATTGACTTGAAAACTTGCTAATCGTACTTTTCAATTTAGCTAAATCCTGAGCCTGAAGTTGCATCAACTCTTTATTCTCAACTTTCAAATCAGCAACTTCTTTATTAAGCTGAGCATTTTGTAACACAACCTCCCTCATCAGATCCATTGTTTCCAAAATTTCCTTAGCACGACTGCTATTTTCGTACAAATTCGCACGAGCCATCTTTTCAAACTTCATCTCATCAGAAATATACTCTGTATCTTTCTTGATAGACTGATGCTCTTTAGATAAACCAGAATGCTCCTTAGATAAATCAGAATATTCTTTAAGATGCTCTTTAGATAATGTAGCGCATTCCTTAGATAAACCTTCAATTTCCTTGGATAATGCTTCGTGTTCCTTCGACAACATCTTAAACTCTGATAATAGACCACTATTATCTCTAGATAATTTTACAAATGTTCCAAGAACTGTTGCAGCAACCGTCGCTATCCCACCTAATGTAACCCAATCCATAATTGAGCAATCTCCTATCATTTTTCTCCTTTCTATTTTATCATGTTTTTGTCCAATTCCCATCAGCGATTTGCTAAAAGCTCATTGTGCAAACTAATCATATTTGCAAGACTCGGAGAATAACCATGTTTCTTCAAACAATCGTAATAACTCCAGTCAAAAATTTTATAATCACCAACCGACCAATCCACACCAAGAATTCTCAATGACTCCGAAGTGTTTATGGAGACTTTCAACGGACTATCTCCAACAGGCAAACGCTCTAAAGCCTTCATTGGAATGTTTTCAAATCGTTCCATATTTTTTTACACCACCCACTACTGAAATACATGCCACTCCCCAGCAGCATATCCTAAGAAAACATAAGATTCACTAATACGCTCCTCAATTTCCTCTCTATGTTTCTCAATATACTCTTCAAGCCGCTCTTCCTGAAGCAACTCATCAAACTCTTCATGCGACAACATATTGATTGTGTCTGTGAGCAATTCGCGATTGTCATACGAAACATAAGAATTGACCCACACATTGTCAGGATTCCCCGAACCATACTGATCAATTTCCCGACCATCAAAATATTCATCAATCGCACTCTGAATAGATTCTGGTAAATCTAGAAAATGCTTCCCATACATATAATCCTCACAGATCTCAATGTAAGTATTATAAACAACCTTTATTGACATTTCTTAACTCCTTTTTTAAAAAAAGAAAAAGGGAATCGAACCCTTTTTCTTTACTACTAATTTGCAAGCTCAGAGAACCTGCTGCCACGTTTACGCAAAATACCTTGGTGTTTTCGCATTTCCCCATTTGCCCACCAATATTTCTTCAATTCATCCTGCATATCAGAAATACCAGCTTCAGAAAGTTCCCGTCCTGTAAAATCATTTAGCTGATCATCTTTTAACAAGGTGTTCAATTTATTTGCAATATCAAACGCTTCTTCAAATTTGTTTGATTGCAAAAGCTCACCAAATTCTTGAGAAGTACCTTTAATTTTCTTAATCAATTGTTTTTTATCTTCAGCCATTTTTATTTCTCCATTCCATTTTAATAATTTATTTTCGTAGTTCATTAACATTTAATGACTAGTCGGCGATCTAACCGATTTCATATCATACCTCATTTATACTTTCTTAATTGCTTAAGCAAATTATTGTTATAAATCATTAAAAATAAAAGAGCAACCTTCGCCTCGTCTTCAGCAACCAACAACTCATGCTTCAATGACTCACGCTTCTTTTCTGCTAACTCTCTTAGCTTTCCCTCATATATTGCCAACTCTTGATTATATGTTACCCTCACATTATTATCAGTACGATAAGCAAAAGAATTCATCTTACTTTGTAACATTTTCAAATTTGAACGTTGTTGACTAAAAGACTCACTCAATATTTCAGGATTATAAAAAACGGAATCAGGAAGTCTTAAAACAACATCTTCAATAACATAGTCAAGTTTATCAATATGCTCTGCTAAATATTTTTCAATCGCTACAGCTTTCATTTACACCTCATGCACCAAAAGTTCTTCTTTGCTCTTGCTTTGAGACTGGCGCTTTAATGTCTCCAAAATCTTCCTCTCTTTCTCAGTAATCTCACCAGAATCTAAGATAATCTGGATATAATTCGTATTCATAAGCTTGTCATACTCACTAACCATCAACCAGCTGTTTGAAACGGCATAAGTCAACCAACTAATCGTTCGCCCTATACTATATGGTTCAGGCTGAACTGATAATTTCATTGGCTCTACACCTCCAAAAAGTCGTTGCCATTTCCGATCAGGAAGGAAAGCTCCATAAAGATTTCTTTCACCATAAACCTGAATCTCCTTATTGATAATCCCTTTTGCAATTTCTGCTAAATCAACTCCATAAACATATTCTTCAACTGCCTTATGTGCTTTCTCTTGAGCAAAACGCAATTCATAACGATTCCAAATTCCAAAGATTTCTAACACTTCAGTCAAACTCATCTTCTCTTTCTTCGCTATTTCATAACGCTTCTCGTAAAAGTTGAAATATAAATTGCTTTGGCGACTACCAAAATATAACGAAATACCTTGCCTACTTTCCTCCTTCTCCAATTCATTTTGAAATCCAAGACCACCACCACCAATATGACTCCAAGTCTTCAACTTATCAAAAATGACCTCGTTATGATAGACTTTTGTAATCATTTCTGATAACAAAAAATGTTCCGACTCATTCTCTTGCCCCTGGTACATTTCGTCCATTGCAACATCAAGTCTTGTCACCTTCATATCTTTTCGATCAAAAATCATTTTAGATAAAAGATCATGCCAACTCTTGTTATTATTCTCTAAAATTAACTCCATTTGTCGACAGCCTTGACCAGACATCTGAACTGTAATTTGATAATTTCCTGTAAGGCTCTTATCTACATAATCAAATATCCAAATATCACCTCTTCGCCACAAATGATTGTAAGCCATCAACTTTGTATCCTCAGACACAAACTCTTTCAAATCGCACAAGAGATATGCTTCAGTGAAATACGCTAAGTCACGTACCTCTTTGAATGTAATTCTCAGGTAGTCAATCATGACCCGTAGCGCATCTTTTTTAGCAGACACATATCCTAAAGTATTTTTAATTTCTCTAAAACGTGTTGAAGTCAGTCCTCGTTGATTAGACTCATAAGCTCTCAAACTTCTCACATTAATATTAACAAGCTCTGCAAATTGTTTTTGAGTCAAATTCGTTGTTTTCCGTAAATCTTTTAAGTGTTTTCCATCAATAAATCTGTCTTTTGCCATATTTTCTCCATTTAGTGACACGCTTTTTTTGCGAAAATGACACACTTTGCAAATCTCGCAATCCCTTGCGCCACCTAGCGTTAGGTAAGGTCACCATGCACGTTTTACGTTTTTCTACCCCCCTATTAGGTTTTGGGGGTTGTTCGTTGAGACAACCCTTCCCAGCTATAGATGGTCGGTGCACACGGGATAGACGGTCTGGGCTACGCCCAGACCTATCCCTGCACCTATCTACAGCTGGGAAGAGCTGCCTCACCTTAGCTCTTCCACCACTAACCAAAATAATCAGCCAATAGCTCCTTCCAAGTCTGAGAACCAGACTCTTTCTTCTCAAATAAACGCTCCATTAGCTGCACTTGATCCTGAGAAAAGAGTATCTCTCCGTTCTCACGACTGAAAGAGGAATACTTACCATCTTCCAAAAGAGCAACCAATTTCACAACCTGAGATAAACTCTTACCTAAGTCTTTAGATAATTGTTTAGCGCCAATTTTATCTTCTTCCATCAGCATTTCTTCCATTTCTTCAAATTTAAAGTCCTTCACAATTTCTGGCAACTCTACCTCTGGTAAGTCTACAGAAACAGACTCAGCAAATTGCAACAAGTCTTCATCATGAATAATATCCGTTGAAACCTGGTTATTCTCCGTTGGATCAAACTGGTTTTCATGACGTGAAATCCTAGAAAACTCATCATGAAATGAAAATCTTTTCGGTAACAAAGGTGAATAAAACTCTCTAGCTACTTCGCCAAATACAGCTGCATATCCACGACCATAAATTCTTCTTCCTCCAAGATATTTTAAATACTTGAATTCCTTGTTGCGGTTCTCAGAACCAAAAAGAATATCATATCCCATTTCATCCAATCGACCCACAGAAATTCTAAAGTTGATATTAGATTGCAATTTGCTACCTAAATCTTCCCTAGATGGTTTTTGCATAGCTAGAATACCGAAACATCCAGCTTGCCGACCTAAAAGCAGGAACTGACCAATAGCATTATCAACCCTTTCTCTATCTTTATAGGACAACATAGCCATCAAAGCGTTATACTCGTCACAAACAAAGAAATAAGGCTCTAGACCATACTCATAAAATTTCTTCATATCTTTGTGACCAAGGCGCTTCATTTCAGACCTCATGAAATCATATCTCGCCATCATGATAACAACTGCTTTTTCAAAATGAGAAACAATGTCAGAAATCTCAAAAACAACCCGTCCTTTAAAAGCTTCAATATCACTCATAGTCACAAAATCAGCCCGCTTGGGATCACATATATCCGCAACACCAACTTTAGACAAAGCCAATATTAAAGAACGTAAAAGAACTGTTTTACCACCACCAGTACCACCAGCAACAAGCAAATGCGGATCACTAATAAAGTCCCAATAAAAGCCCTTCATCAGCTCCACGCCTTTATCTTTATCCCAATGTACTTCAGGTATCGTGATCCTGTTCAAATACGCAGAATAAGCCAATCTATACACCTTATATTTTGGTTCATCCAAAGTCTCCATAAAATCCATAAAGAAAGTGTCTTCTAAAGCTCCACCAATCTTCTTGAATTTCTCCTGGAATTTATTTCCTGCCATCTTGAAATGAACTGCTAGATCATATTTTCCCTGTTGAAGATAAATTTTCGGAAATTTAACAGAATGACCTTGATTATTAGATTTTTTCTTCTCGTAAACATATTTATTTTCATAAAGAAAAAACGATAGTTTGCCTAACCGCTCTAATCTTTTAAAAAAAGGTGTTGTCTCCTGAAGAAACCAAGTCAGATATACAGACAATATAAATGATAAAACCAACAAAAAAAGCGTTAAACCAATCTGTGACCAATCCAACGCTTGATAATCTTCAATGTGCAAATACACATAAAAAGCTAATCCACTTAAAAATGGAAGCAACAAAAATCCAAAGATAATAAAATTCATATACCGCATATAAGGACGAACCCTCACACCACGATACTGAGGAAGTAAACGTATAGACATTCTATACCTCCTTTAAAATATTATCCTTTGTGTTCTTCCTTACCTTTGTTTTCAGGCTGCTTTGGTGCATTCACATGCTGCGCAACGTTTGCACGCTTAATACCATCCGCAAAAATTTTGTATGTACCACCTGCAACATTGCTCCAAGTAATCACTACACCTTCCAATTCAACTACATCACCCAATTTCAAATTCAGATCTTCAATAGCATGCCGTGGCATATTAACGATTGACACAAAAATAGGTGCTTTCTGAGCATCAGAAAACACAGTCACATCGTTCCACTTTACTTCACCAGTTGACATTTGAGGATATACCCCAAAACGATCAGGCTGCTTCGTAGTGTCGTCTTCAGTAAAGAATACAGGTTCTTCCAATCGACGCCAAGACAGACTTCCCAAAATAGCCTTTTCATCTAATCCATCAGAGAACGTGCGATACTCCTTATCAGCAATCTTAATTTTTCCACCAAATTCTAATCCAATTTTAGCCATCTATTACATCCCTTCTTTCTATTTCAAAACTGTTAGGCCTTTAGCCCACACATTCTTAGCAGGCTCAACATTCCGTCCATTTACACCATAGTCAACATACAACAAAGGATCTTCAATCTTAACAATTGCCCCTTGCGGAATCACGGCTACAGATGCCGCTGTAATTACATGAAAAACACCATGCTTTTCATTGAACAAATGATGTCTTGTATAAGACCCCTTTTGACCATTCATATGAGTCGGCCCAGCCTCAAACCCATCATAAATTGCTTCACCAATAAATTCTGGTTTTAGTTTCAATGTTTCTTGTTTCATTTTTTACCTCATTTTTTCTAAAAAATAAGCAGCTTCAAGTTTCCTCTTAAGGGAAGTGCTGCTAAACTTACCATTTGTACTTAATTAGTTTCTTTGCGTTTTCTTAATCCAAACAAACCAAACCCTGCAAGCAAAGCCAAACCAAATGCAGCTAACCCAGTCGAACCATGTTCACCTGTTTGTGGTAAAGCTGGCTTTTGAGCTGTTGAAACTGGAGTTGGTTTCTTAGGTTGTGGTTTCTCTGGTTCAGGTGTACTTGTTTTAACCGTATTAGAAACAACTTCATGACCATTTACTACGTTTTTGTAGGTGTTTTCAAATGTTCCAGCCGCAATCCGTTTCATTTGAATTGCAGCGTCTACATCAAATTCAGAAGCATTATCGACTTTATTCAAAAAGTCATGCTTCATTGAAATTTCAACAACCCCTTTAGCTTTGTCATACTTCAATTCTGCATATTGAGATAAGTCTGTGCCAGCTTTAATCACTGAACCATCTTTCAATTTAATGTCAACACCTGCAATAGCTTTATATTCACCTGTGAACTCATCACCCTTTTCGTCAAAATCATCATAGAAACGATACTCTTTAAGAGCTTCTCCACGATCTGCTGGCAACTTAGCTCCATCTAAGAAATAATAGAACTTATCACCTAGTTTAACAAGCTTACCATCAAGATTTTGTCCATCACCAAGTTTACTAAAGACTTGTTTTTGAACTTTCAGCTCTGGTACATGATTGACTACTACATTTGAATAGTAGCCGTTACCAAATTGCACCTGGAAGGTTTGATTGGTATATTTGCCTGTAAAGCCTTTTTTATTTTGCATTGGAGTATGGAAGAATAAGTCCATACCTGTTTGAACATAAGCTTTATAGAATTCCGATGGTTTTTCAGCAATCCACATGTAGAACTTGCCTTTTGGAGAAATACCTGAACGATCAATCATGCCATTCAACTCTTTTGAAAGAGTTTCACGAGAAAGAACATGATACATCTTGAGGCCATTGACTTCCTTGCCTTCTGCATCCTTCACTTGAAAACGACTTTCAAACGGTGTGACTGCATCATCTTGATAATCTTCGATGTACGCAAAGCCTTTCGCAATCGCTTCTTTACCAGATTTATCACCCTTATTTGGACGATTCGTCCATTTGGAAACATAGTAATTAATACCTTCTGGAAGCATTTCTTTACCATCTACCAATGTCCCAGCAGCATTGTAATTATGCTTTTCTGGTTTCAATGGATCACGATTCGGATTCTTCGGATCATTTGGCTTGTTTGGTTGTGGTTTACCAGGAGTGTGAATCAAGACTTTGTTTGACTTACGAACATAACCATTTGAACCGCCACCATTCACAACCATTTCAAAAACATTTTCATAGTCAGCTGCATCATTTTGAGGACGACCCCAAACTGACAAATCAGCTAACTTGTATTCCTTATTCAAATTTTGATTTACTGAAGAAAGGATTGATGCCACGGCCTTAAATGTCATCAAATTCGTTTTTTCATTATAAGACACATCATAGCCCTTATTGGCTTCTTTTGTCTTTTCCAAATCTGCCTTAAATCCTTGTGGTAAATGATCATTAAACACCAATTGTGTAACGGTTTTACGGCCTGCAGGCAAAGCTTCCGTCTGCAAAACAAAGCGATTCAAAGAATTCTTAGCAACATACCGGCCATTGATATTCAATTTATCCGCATTTTCTACAGCTTTCGCAATTTGCGGACGAGAAGATAATTTATAGCCATGAACATGAACTGTTGGAACTACTGGAGCAGTTGGTTCTTTTTCTTTTGGCTTATAAGTTGGCGTTGGAACACCATTTACTTTTACCAACGTCAATTTAGCTTTTGGAGTTGGTACAGTCTTTTCCTTTTCAGGAGTAAACTTCTTCAACTCTTCCATTTTAGGAGTTGGAACTTCTTTTAGTTTTTCAGGAGTAAATGTTTTACGAGATTTAGGTTCTTTATAACGAGCAGGAACTGGAATACCAGAAGACTTAAAGTCAGTGTTAAATGCAAACCATTGTGAAACAATTCCACTTTCCTGACCGTTTGTTTCAACACCAAAGCTGAACTTGATACGCTTATTCGTTGAGACGATTCCAGCGCCTTTATAGGCGTATTGGCTATCTTCTCTGTCCCATGGTTTGTCTAAGCCTAAAGCATCCAAATCTTCCAAATTGGCTTTAGAATAAACCAAATCACCATAACGAGCAACCTTAGATCCGTTAATTGGAATGAACTTGTCATCAGAAGAAATACGAGCATATTCAACGTGTGATGTTCCTTCCCCGTAAGAGTTCATGGAAGCAACCGAATAAAGGAATGGTTTTCCTTTTACTGGAAGAATTTCCTTTCCATCTTCCCCAAAATATCGAACCTCTACATCAAGTTCATAGCCTTCCTTGCCTGCCAAAGTACCTGCCAAAATAGTTGAAGTAGGATTCCCTTCAAAATTCAAATTGATCTTACCATATTGGCTATGAGACTTGGTGGCTGTATAGTAGAACTCGGCGGCTACAATTTTTTTACCGCCATAAGAAGCATCCAATCCCTCATATCGAGCAACTGCTGTTTGTCCTACCGCAAGACGACCCAAAATGCTACCGCTGGTTGCAGAAGTCGCTTCTTTGGCATCATTAGTAACCAAATTATCCCAATTAGTACCAATCACATTAAAGACATTACCGCCCTTTTTATCAACCTCTTCCCAATATTTCTTCTGAGAGATAAATTCCGCTCCCTTAACACTAACAAGCTTAGCGTTTTTTACATTGTCTTTGCCAAAAACAAGATACTTACTTACAATATCTTTAACATAACCATCTTTAGCACTGTTAGCTTTAGCTGCAGCTTGTTCTTTCGCAACACGAGCATCTTCAGCATTGTTATGCTCAGAAACTTTACGATTGAACTCATCAATCACCTTGTTTTCATTATCCACTTTAGCCTGTCCTGCCGCATTTCGTTTAGAAATTTCCGCATTTTCAGCCTCAACAGACTTTTTGTTAGCCAATTTAGCTTGATTACGTTTCTCAATTTCCGCATTTTCAGCTTCTACCTGAGCTTGACCCTCAACATTTCGCTTACGCATCGCTTCATTATATGCCTTCGCTGCTGCAATTTCCTGATTTTCTTTTGTTTTTTCAACTTGATACATTTCAGCAGCTTTTTGGTTTTCGGTTTTTACTTGTTCAACAGCTTTTGTATAAGCGTCATAAGAAGTTTTGTTGGCATCCACTTTCACTTCTTTAGTCGTTTCGGTTACGTTGGCATCTGGAAACTCAGCTTTAATCTTAGCTTTCGCTTGATCCACTGCTTGATTGGTTTGAGCTGCTTGTTGGCTAGCCTTATCATGTGCTTCTTTCAAGGCTTGATTTTCCGATTCAATCTGCGCATTCTTTTGTTTGGTTTCTTCAACTGCTTTTACATAGTCATCCTTTGCTTTCACATATTCTTCTGTTGTTTTTTCAACAGCTGCTTTTTGTTTTGCTTGATCCGCTGCAATTTCAGCTTGGGCTTTTTGTGTTTCAGCTAAACTGTTTGTGGTACCCTTATCAACGGGAGAATCTTGCACCACTTCCACACCTTCTTTTTGGGCTGCTTGTGCTGCTTGATTAACCTGCGAATTGTCAACTTGAACATTAACCTTTCCTTGAGCTTGATTTGCCTGATCAATCATCTGTTGAGCTGCTTGTGTTTGAGCTGGTTGACTATCTGACAAATTAGTAGCTGTATTTGCTGGTACAACTGTAGTAGGCTCTTTAGCGACTTCATCTGCTTGTACACCATTAGTTGTCGCTACAGCTAGTGCTGCAAGCCCTAAAATAACCCCACAAGTACCATAAGCCTTGATTTTACGAATTGATCCGTATGTTTTTGTTTCATTTAATTTCATGATTTCTCCTTTAATTTTTAATATAATACTCAATTTTATCTGCTTTCTATATAATCGAAGGAGCTCTTATTCTAAAATACCCAATTTTCATTTCTTACTCTTTCCAATTAAAAATTTCAATCGCCGTTCCAACTTTCTCTGATCCTGATACTTGTCCGCTTTAACAAACACACCATCAGACTTTTTCAACAAACTCTTTAAAAACAACCTAACACCTCTAACCAAAAAAGCCACCAAGAAAATTCTTAATGACTTTTTTTAAAAAATTCAATTTCTTAACCTTCAAAACTCTTTCGTTTAATTCTCAACAGACTTAAAAGAGAAAGAGTTACCATCCCAAAAAGCCCCAAACTAGAATATCCTTCACCAGTTGAAGGTAAATGAACAGTTGATACATTATAATTAACTTCCACTTTCTTATGATTGGTTGGAATGAATGTTGATGTAACAGCTTGTTTCTTTCCGTCCACATAACTTGTAATTTTACCTATTTCATCTACAACTGGAATTGCTTGTCCGCCTGCTTGTTCAATCGCTGCTTTTTGTGCGACTAATTTTGCCAAGCGTTCGGCTTCCAATTGAACCTGATACGTTTTTACAAGCTTAGTGTGTTGAGCAACTACTTCTGTTTGAGTTGCTTTTAATACTTGCAATTTTGCTTCTTCTTTCTCAAACAGATCTTTCTTTTCCGCTAAAGTTTGTTTAGCTGTTAATAAGTTTTGTTTTACTTGAGCTAAACGTGCAGGTGCATCTTTCAATTGACGCACTTTTTCTTGAGCCGCTGTCAAACGTTGTTTAGCTTGAACCAACTCATTCTCACGTTGGCTAACCAATGCCTGGGCTTCTGTCAAATCAGCTTTCTTAGCAGCTAATTTATTTTGTTCCACTGAAAGGTTCTTTTTAAGTACGTCAAGCTCTGACTGTTGTTGAGACAATTCAGTTTTTGCTTGTGCTAAAGCCGCTTGTTTAACTTTCACGTCTACATTCAATTGAGCAACTGCTTCTTGTGCTGCTTTATTTTCAGCTTCATCCGCTTTTAAAATTGCTTGTGCTTGTTCCAATTGAGTTTGAGCTGCAGGAGTTTTTAATCCTATAGCTTTAATGACGTCACGTTGTTCCGTTACGTCTGTTAAATGATTAGTAGCTTTCTTATGTTCAGCTTCAGCTTTCGACTTATCTGCTTGTGCACGATCATCATCTTGTTTCACAGCATTATAAGTACTTCGAGCTTCTTTTTGAGTCTTCAATAATTCTTGGCTGTCAAAAGGATTACTCAATACTGTTTGATTGAAAGTACTACCTGACAAGCCTTTATCATGAAGAAACAAGAAGTTCACCACTTGCCAATAATCATCTTTAAAAGACGTACCAACCCCCAAATAACTTGTCTTAACATCCGTACTGAATAGACCAGCTAAACTAGAAGCATGAAGAAATTCATTGTTTTCGTTATCTTCTACATTTTCAAAAGCATTAAACATTAAATTTAAAATCGTATTATAAACCAAATGTTTTAACTCAGATTTTGTTACAAACTGCCCCGCTCCAGCACCACCATTCAAACCAATATTTTCTTCAGTGCCAGAAGAAATTCCATATTGATCCAATACCTTCTTAAGATTGGTTGAATCATGACCTTTCACACCATTGGTTTTAGAAGTAGATACATGGCTATGGACAATTTTAGCTGCATCTTTCGCCACCTCTATTTTAGAAGTTCCAAAAGCTGTATGAATTTGATTCAACAAATCAGCCGCAAACAAAGACATTTCCTCTCTGCTTTCCTCTGAAAGATTATTCAAATCAAGCTTTTCTTGACCATCATTTTTATTCGCTTTAAAGCGATTCTGCTTAGCTAAGACTTTACCCAAAGCTACCAATTTGCCCGTCATAGCTTTTTCTTCAGCTGGAGAAGCTGTAGCAATCTTTTTGGCATACTCTCTCAAAGCCACAATATACTCCTGAGAAAGCTTGATTTGATTGATAGATTCCACATCTTGGTTAGCTTTTGTCAAATCAGCAGTTGCTTTTTCTAAAACTTCTGCCGTTTTGCTTGCCACAGCAACCTTTTGATCTAACTCAGCTTTAGAGGTATCTACAGTTGCTTGAGATTGAGTCACTTCCTTTTCAGCAGTTGCCAGCTCACTTGCCCGCTTTTGATCAGCTTGTTTCGCTTCAACCAAATTTGTTTGAGCTTTAGTAACTGCTTCTTTATCAGCGTTTACTTTTGCTTGCGTTTGTTCAGCTTTAGCAATAATTTCTGTACCCGTACCATCTAGGATGGCTTGTTTTTCGGCTACTTTCTTTTCTGCTTGAGTTACTTCTACCTCTTTTATTTCAACTGTCTTTTGCGCTTCAGTAACCGATTTTGTTTGCTCAATTACCGCTTTTTGAGCCATTTCTTGTGCTGTCTGACTAGCAGATACAGCATTTTCAGCTTGACTTACCTGATTAGTCGTTTCCGTAACAGAAGTTTCTGCTTTAGCCACATTTTCTGGAGTCGCTTCAGCAACCAATCTCTCAGCCTCTACAACCTCTGACTGTTTTCGGTCAACAACCTTCTCGGCAGTAGTTACAGCCTCTTGTGCTTGACTAGTTGCTTGTTCTTGCGTTTTAACCGCTTCATTTGCAGCATCTGCCTGCGCCTGACTAGTCGCAACTGCTTCTTCTGTTATAACCGATTTTGCCTGAGTTAATTCAGAATCATTAATTTCTACCTCTTTTAATTGCACATCTTCTGCGTGAACCACTTGCTGAGTTAAACCTAAAATCCCTACAACTGCAACAGCACTGACGCCTTTTTTGAACTGCTTCATAACTTCCTTCTTCTCCTCTATCTAATAACTACACCTTTTCTATACCATTCCTCTTTGAACTGCTCTCTGGCATCCGTGTTGAAACCATAGAGGTAAAAAGAAAAACCAATAGAATTCGGCCGTTTGTAAAATTTCAATAAATCTTCTTTATGAAGAGATACAAACTCTTCTAAACTAGCTCTATCCTGCTCCGTCAAAGCGAATGGATAAACAGGATAATAACAATCGTCCTTCAAACCAAGGACAGCAACAGCATAAACGTATGATGGGATTTTTACACCAATCTCATACTTTTCCTTTCTTATTATTTTCAACGTACAAATAGCTAACTCCTTTCAATTACCACCACACCTATTGCCATAAAAGCATATATAACTACTCTCATTTACTCACCCTCAATCAATATCTCGAATTAACACTTTCCCCCAATTCTTTTTATTCGTCAAAATAAAATTATAAGTTATCCGATTAACACTATTGTCAGCAATCAAAAATGAACCTTCCCTGAAATTGTTAAAAATCACTGACATTAAATGATCTGGTAAACCTAAATAAAAACAACGACTCTTCCGCTTTGTTGTTTCTACAATCATTAAATAATGTTCTTCAAAATATAAGGTCACAAACCTTCCCATCTTTAACTTCTTTAAACAACGGTACAACAAATACTTGTTATAAATATTTCTTAAATCCATTAAATCTTCTCCAATAACTCTTCCAATAACTTGCGAACCTGTTCTTTTGTCACATATTTCTTATTATCATTTTCAGAAATATGGACTTCTTCACTTTCTGATTGATGATCAATAATCTGCTTCATCAATCCATAGGCAAACTTCTTATTGTACCCCAAGTCCATAATTTCTGATTGACTAAGTACCAGACCACGGTCAATATATTTCTTCTCTTGAGGAACATCCATCCCAACAAGATAATCCAACGTGCAATCAAAATATCTTGCTAAAGACTTCAGCTTTTCTAAATCAGGAAGTCGTTCTCCAGCCTCATATCTTTGATATGCCCGAAGTTGAATTTCTAAATAATTAGCAACTTGTTCTTTCGTCTTGTTTCTATCTTCACGAATAAGTTTTAAGCGATCAGCCACAGTGTTTTTCATATCTATTCTCCTTTTTTAAACTTAAAAATAAAAAAGACGGCAAAGGGGAGCTTTACCATCTTCAACACATACTATCAACTCTGACTTATCAGCTTATAAGAAACTACTTCTCTAAATAATCTCTTACAAACTAATAAGCCAGCTATTCAATCAATCAGCACATAAGCCTTTTATCTCATCAATAAACTAGCTTTTAGTTTAATAAAAATTGCATGCTCATATCTTCGCACACTAGCTTTCGTAACGCTTCTCAACGTGACTACTTACTTCGATTACTCAATAATATAAAATATCACCTTTCACCATCAGCAATATACAATATAATTATTGTATCTCACACCCCGCCCAATCAACTTGCGCCCTTATCTCACTCTAAGGATAACAAGCATCATCTCCGATGCATCCCACACCAGCAGTTCTAGTTTTTTTGCTCTACACAGGTTAACTAGCATAAACCTTAGTACTTCATATATAGATTTATTGGAGTTAAGTTTCGTTTAAGAAAAATAAATTATCATAATTTTGCCAAATTTGATTCCAATTTTGCCATAACAATGATTATGGACAAGATAATTTATTTTCTAATAAAGTTATTATTTTCAAAGACAAACAAATCAACAGAGATTAACGTAACTATTGAAATTAATAACTTTTATAATGAATAAAAAGATTAGTCAAAGACTGGTCTTTTTATGTTATTAAAACTAAACTCCAATAAATCTATATACCCCCGAATCATCCTTCCATCCATCCATCAACACATTTTACATTTTTTTAACTCTCGTACCGAGACGAAACTCATTTTGACAAAAGCTATAGTTTAATGTATAATAAAATTGCTACATTTTATTTGTGTGTTTGTAGTCTGGCTTCAGATTTCAGACGCACTTTTTATTTAATTATCAAAGATCAAATACAATAAAATAATTCCAATTCTTTATTCAATATTTGATAAGGGACTTATTTTGTTGTAGCCTCTATATATTGTAATCAACTGATTACATTTAATATTATATAATCAAATGATTACTTTGTCAACACTTTTTTTAAAAAAATTTTATATTTTTTGAAAGGCCACTATTATGTTTACCGAACGCCTTAAAAAACTGCGAAAAGAAGCAGGCTTAACACAAAAAGAAATAGCAGATCACTTCAAAACAAGCCCACAAAGCTATGCTCAATGGGAAAAAGGACTTAGAAGTCCGTCTAAAGAAAGCTTAGAAAAACTAGCACAATTTTTCAATGTTTCAACTGACTACCTTCTAGGTAATTCTGAACTTAAAAATCTAGAAGATGGACTATCTAATGTAGAAATCCTCTTTCGCAAAACTTCAAAAAATATGACTCCCGAACAAAAAGAAACCTTTCAAAAAG
>ERZ772786.170-NODE-170-length-26750-cov-4.987039_pt1 | contig 26750 bp, 32 predicted proteins | sample MGYA00511473_ERZ772786 | MGnify/ENA primary metagenome ERZ772786 (study PRJEB29015, sample SAMEA2738025) | human oral metagenome | biome: human oral; feature: human-associated habitat; material: saliva | place: China | collected 2252 ...
GGTTTTATTGGTGTTATTTATGCTTTTAATCAATACAAGGACGCGCCCGTCCTGTCTATATTGACCGTCTATTACTGTCTATATTGACTGCTTAGACTATATTCACCGTAAAATAACCGACACTTTTCAGACGTCGGTATCCGCTAAAGGAAGAAATGATACTTTAGGAATTATTCTCATTTGAAGCCACTTTTCATGCAAAATGACCTATTTTTACGGTCATATTGTATATTTTTGCTTAAATTGGCCCATATTTTAGCCTATTATTCATTCCTGAACAAATATCTTGCCTCTATATAAATCAAGGACTTAGTATAAAATGCTCCCAAGGAATATAAAGCACATCCGAGCCTATCATTAATATATTACACGACTCTATTATGTGCCTATTTATATGCCTATATGTCCATTATAGGCCTATTTTAGCTTATACTATCTATTATATAAGCTCTATTGCTATGATTCTTGCCTATATTAGCCTTTCCGCGGCCCTATATACCTCTATTTTGGGCTTAATTCTAGTCTATTGTTTACTTTTGAACAAATATCCTGTATCTATATAAATCAACAACTTAGATAACTTTGCTCCCTTAGCCATATAAAACGTTTTAAGTCGTTCATTAATATATTACACGTACCATAGTATAACCGACACTATTATGGTTGTTTGGGCTATTATCCAGCACAAAGATAGCCGCGCCCGTCTATATTGTATGTCCGTATACACATAAAAAACACAGTCAACCAGTCGATCATTTGAAAGCTAAATCCCTATAAAAAGGGACCGACACAACACGTCAACCAGTCATAAAAGACAAAAAATACTGGTGCACAAATACATGCACACCAGCATTCGATGGACTATAGATTGATAGGGGCTCGCTTACGCTCGCCCGTATCTGGCTCTATTAGAACGGAGTATCGTCGCTCTCTTCGTTAGCCGGAGCTTGTTGAGCTTGACCACGACGAGTGCGTTTGGTTTCTTTGGCTGCAGCAGGTTTCTCAGCTTCTACTTTAGCAGTATCTGCGAAGATGTCCACGTCGCCCAAGTCCAGACCGTCTACATCGAGTGCGTCAACGTCAATGTCTGCAACAACAGCAGTGCTACCTGCTTCGTTACGGCTAACAATATAACCGTCCATGGTTACACGTGCTGTAACTACCCATGGTTGACCGGTTTCATCGTCTTCACGAGGAGTGCGGCTTTCAAAGCCTAACACATTGTTCTCGGTGAACATGATTTCATCGGCGTTGGTGCTGACATTTTCAAAGGCTTCGGCGCGGGTTTGTCCACGGCCGTTATTACCGTTGCTGTACATTACTGCACGTACAGTAATATCGTTGCCACGGCTGTCCTTGAAGTTCACGAACTTGCGGCAGTATTGGGTAGGATTGTTACCCTCAGTCACTTGGACACCAGCCAAATAGCCTTCATGCAATTCGTCTTGCTCCAAAGTGGTGATTTCGGCTTGACCAGTAATAGTCAGACAGAAGTTTGGAGAGACACGGCCGTATGCACGAGGTGTAGTACGGACGTCAATTTGCTTGCCGTTGCTATTTACTTTGTAGCTGGCTGCTGCAATTGGGACAATACAAGGGCTCAGGCCGTTTGCACCAACATAGATAGCAGTCGAAGTGGCGATTGCACCTGCGTCAACGAGGCGTTTGATTTCGGCTTTGTATGCACCTACAATCTTGGCCATCATTTCGGCCAGCTGTTGTTCGGTGAACTGAACACGCTCGCCGTCTTTTTCGTTGGCGGTAACAATGTTCTTGTCGTGGCTGATGAACGCAGAGCCAGACAACAAAGCTTCGTAGCCTTTAGACAGACTCAGAGCTTTCAGTGCCAAACCGTTTGCTTTCTCATACCATTCTGGACCAAATGCTGGACCTACTGGTACCGGGAAGTGTGCCAATTTGCCGTTTTGGATGCTCAGACCGTTGAAACCAGCGTCCAAGAATTCCATTGCATTGGCATTTGCATTACGGACGGCTGCTACGATTTGGTTCGTAGTCATACCTTCAGTGTATTGCACACCATCGTCGGCATTGGTAGCTACCCAGCAAGCACGGCCATTACCGCGAGACATAGGGGCATTTGCAATCATATGCATCAGTTTGTACACGAATACACGATAGCCCAATGCTTCTACTTCATCTGGACGAGCGTCCAAGACGTAAAAGGTGCGGCGGCTTGATGCCATTGGAGTTGCAACTTGGCCAGAAACGCTGTGGAATTTGCTACGGCCGGTGTTCAGGTTGCCAGTTTCGATTTGATTCATAGTCATGATATTTTTCCTTTTAAGGTTGATTGAAAATTGAGATTCTTTTGGTCAAGATTCAGACCGTAGAGCTGTTTTTTATTGAGGTTGGTTCTATCCCTCATAAAAACACCGACACGACAATTTCTGCCGCGCCGGTGTCCGTTATTTCACTCGGACATTTCGCAAATATGAGTCTGCAAAGTTAAGTGAACGTTCAATGTAAGCTACACTAGGGTCATTAAGCGCAGTTACACTATTAAGACTATCAGACAATATAATAGAACCTGGATTAGATTGCTTAGCAAAGCGAATTGCTTCCAGTTCGGCTACATTATTGTCAGAAGCCTTAATTATTTTATATCCATTGACACCCATATTTAGTGAGCAGTAACCAATAGCCCATCGATTACCGCCCACGAACCGAGCGTCACAGTAGATTTTATCAGGCTGCCGCTGCTGCATTGGCTTCCTCTACGTGTTCTTTCATTGCACGCATAATAACACCCTCTTTAGACTTGCGTCCAAAGTCTTTAGTAGTTGCTGCGTCCAAGATAGACAGCATTTTACCTAAGGTATAGCCGGCAATATCACGAACTGTACCAAGGATTTTGATTACACCGCCATAGACGTACATAACCAAACCTTTGGCCAAGTCCAATACGAACGAACCGCCAGTTTTACAGCCAACCCAAATCTTATGGGTCCAGCCTTCTTTATCTTCATCGTCAGTGTTCTTGACAATATCAGACAGCAGTTTGCTGAATTTTGCAGATGTTTCTTCGTCAACACCTTCCAATCCTTCGTAGAATTGGTTTGCGGCTTCATTCAACACGGCTTTTTCGGCGGTCAGTGTAGAAACACCAGTTGCGTCAGTAGTACGATTGTATTTAACCAACGCAGTGAGGTATTCACCAACGTTTTTCAACAATTCAGGCGTTACAGTATCGCCTTCAAATGCCAACATTTCGGATTTAATATCCTCCACTGCCACATTGAACTTGTCGATGTTAGCGAATTTGGCTTCTGCACCGGCGATAATTTGGGCGATTGTTTGGGTTTGGGTATTTTGAGTCATGATTTCATTTCCTTTAGCTAAAGTTTCAGATTGGGTTTCAGTTTTCACTTCGGTTTTGGACAATTCTTCTGCCCGTTTAAATACAGACAGAGTAACAGGTCCAATTTGCTCCGGATTTTTGAGCTCGGTTCCAGAGATGGTGACCGTAACACCATTATTCTCAACAAAGCCTTTATGTGTGGCTTCACCTAAGACCGACATCCAAAGAACAGCGGTCTCTGTAATTTTCTTTTCAACGGCATTTTTATGAACGCCGGTAAGTTTTTGATATTGAAGCTCCAATTTATGAAGCTCACCTTGCAATTGAAGCAGTACTTTCTTTGCCTGCTTTTGGTTTTTGATTTCCATTTCGGACTCCAATAAGGCAACATGCCTTTCCACAAAAGAACCGACACCAAAACTAATCGGCGCCGGTAACTTTTATTTAGATGAGCTCAAAGTAAGGGTCATAAGTAGTACCCTTGTGGATATATTTTCCATCCTCGAGCTCATATACTGTGACATTCTGCCCCATAGGAAGAGAAGTGTCACAAACATAAATTTTAGTAAAATCCAAAGAGCTCAAGCTTTCGTCCATTTTCTTATCAGAAGAATGCTCGAACATGTCGATCCACTCTGCTTCTAATTTGCCGACGCTGGATTTCAATACGACAGTTTTGCCGTATGCCCAGTGGCGAATCTGTTTCAGAAAACGGTTAATAGAAGGGTTCTTTTTAGCCATGATTATCTCCATAAAAGGCTGTTAAAATATTGTCGTAAAATAACCGACACCTTTAAGGGTGCCGGCTATTGTGAATTACTCAATCAGGTCTTTTGTGAGTTCATTCAGATCTTTGTCAGACTCTTTCATACGAAGCATGAACAAACGGACAGCTGGCGCAACTGTCAATACAAAGTTCATGATTGCATTGAATTTAGATGTCCAAACACGAATGGCTTTGCATGCCCAATCTTTGTTGATTTCGATTTGGATTTCAGCACTGCCATCTTCATTACCGGATTTTTCCCAATGCAGGGTGTCCTTATTGATTTTGGCGGGGTTGTTACCCTTAATGCCTACCATGTCATTCCATTCGCCCTCACGAGCAAAATATTCTGCACCGGCTTCTTGCAAAGCTTTAACTTCTTTTTTAGCAAATTCGATCTTGATTTTCATGATTTACACTCCATTGTGGTTAGATTCGGACAACATGTCCCTCGTAAAAAGACCGACACAAAAACATCGGTCTCATAGGTTACAGAATTTCAACGTCTACATCGTGGGCTAAGAACGGCATATTCTGTTTAGCAATTGCTACAGGATTTTGGCCCTCTGTAACATAGATTACATCAGAGTCTGTCAACCCATCAATAAATTCATATGTCACATAGTATTGCCAATCCTGACCAAGATGGAAAGTAGAAACAATCTTCCCATCAATATAGGTTTTAGCCATAGCCACTTCTTCTTCACCGAAACCAATCTCTTTCTTAATGGTTTCGATATCAAGACTAGAGACCTCGTATTCAGTCTCTTTGCCATGGCTATCAAATAACTTTACGGTATACTTCATGGTAAACTCCACAAATATTTATATCATAAAAGCACCGACACAAAACCGTTGATGTTATGTAGCCTATATTCAATACGGAGTCTGTGGGTGTCTTAGCGGGTTTATATGCGTGGTTGCAACACGTTGATATCCTGCCGCCTGTCCAGCGGGAGGAAAAAGAGGGGCCAACACTGCGCTATAAAAAGCAAGTGTGGCCCAAAGGTTTATGGAGGTAAAAGGATTCAAATGTTTCCAAAAAGAAACCGATACCAAGAGCAACAAGACTCAAGGTATCGGCAAAACTTACAGGGAAATCATATATGTTATAAAATAACCGACATCCTTTTACAGATGCCGGCTGGTAGGTTATTTAAGAGACTCCAAGACTTGCCAATGGGCCTGTACATACAGATCTTTGACATAGCTCTCTACGAGGCGATTAAAACTTTGTTCTGGGGTGATATCAGGATGCCCAGCTAAGACTTGTTCATCATCGCGTTCCTCTTGCAATTCGTACATATCGTGGGCAATATCCCCATCACTGAACTCTGCTGCAAGATAGGACTTATAGTCGTCAACAGACCGATAGTCTTCATCTTTCAGCTCTTTCAAGAACTCTTCTTTTGCTGCCTCTTCAGCAGCCGCTTCAAATTCCTTGCGCTCGGCAAGGTTATACCATACTTGCGACAAGTTTTTAGTTGGAACGTATTTCATTTTAGCCTCCATAGCTATTAAAGAATTATAATTGAGAAGAACAACTCTTCTCTTCCACAAAAGAACCGACACCAAAATCTGGGCCGGTTCTCGCATTGTTTAGATAAACGAAAACTCTTCGTATCTAGCAAATTTCAAAGAATTATCGTCCTGAATCTCAAAGATCACCATATCATCATCTTCTGAATGACTTACAATTACATCCAAGAAGTGCTTCCATATGGAAACCTCTTTATTGTTTCCCAAATCGGCCCTAAGCTCGTCAATAGAGCCGTAGGCCAATTTGAATTCAAATGACACCATCAGTCTTCCAATCCCTTAACTTCAATATCAACAACCTCGAAATCTTCCATGCACGCCACATTTTCGGCATACTCATATACGTCGTCCAGATCCTTAGGAACGATATAAGATACGAGGCGATCTTTACGACTGCCATCTTCCAGGGTGTATCGGATCAAAAAGTCTTTGTATTTCATAACAACCTCCATTGAAAAAATTATTATCGCAAAAGACCGACACGAATGCCGGTCCTATCTGCCGATTTAGATGTGGCACTCGCCGACTTTTCGGCCGTCCTCCACATAAACCCTGGTCATATAGACCGTAGGGTCATTAGTGTGTGCAAATGCCCAACGAGCGATTTCCTCGCCAGGCATAGGGTTCTCTACTTCAAACTCTTCGACCTCGACGGACTCAATGCCGTCGGAATCTTTAGAGATGAATTGAACCAAGAATCTGTTGAATTGTTCCATTTTTGACCCTCCATAAGTCGTAGTTATTGAATTGGAACGGGCGGAATTGCCCTTTTAAAAGGACCGACACAACAGATGTGCCGGCACCCTGTATTGTATCAGAAAGGATGATCCTCACTGACACGAGCCATATGGTACAGCCGAGAATACTCAGCATACCATAATGCAACTGAGACAAACCCAGGAGCGGGCTTGTCAGATAAACGAACCGCTGAACAGAAAACAGCATTGCCATCTTCCGTCTCAACGGTACGAAAACCGCCGGGAATGTCAGACTCTTTGGTCTCAACACCAACCGGCATTGCAAACTTGACGTCGCGAACTACGGCGTCATACATGTCACCTGCACACAACTGTGCAAATGGCGAATTTGGGGCAATTGCGAACTCTCGCATAACGGAGCCTCCGAAAAGAAATTGAAAACGACAGGAAACCCTGTCTCCACAGGGAAACCGACACCAAAACCGCTCCACGTGAATACAGCCCCATATCGCTACGGAGCCGTATCCAGCGAGCAGTAACCTTTACCCAATTCTTATTTGGTACGGAGTCTTATAACATGTCAATAGCTTCATCCATATCTACAACCTCATGATAAGACTCAGCTTCAACAGTCTCTCCATTGGCCAAAGCTTCAGCCTCAGCCAATTTGATTTCCGCCACAACTTGGATTTGGGCGATAACCTCGCGGCTCAAAGCCTTCAGGATGAAACTGAATGGCGATTTGCCATTCATGTCCAGCAAATTATTGACGGATTTTACATCGTCCAGGCCAAAGAAGAATGATGTGTTATAAATCTCAGACACATCCTTGGTATAAACATCAAAGTGTACATTTTTCCATGTGGCAGTGTGGGCCATACGAACTGCGTTGGTCTTATTCCAACGGTAACCCTCTTGGCCGCGAGAACGTTTGTCTTCCTCAAATAACTCAACAAAGACTTTGGCAATTTCAAACGCCATTGCGTCGTCCTCGATGAACATCAGCTCGAAAGCCTTCTCAAATGCCTCAGACATGCAATCGATGTCGGTCTCCTTATTGCGCAAGTTCAGGTATTCGCAGAAGCGAACATTACCATTGGAGTGCTTCATGTTCTCCACCACTTCCTTCTGCAGTAAGATGCCCATTGCATCAATAGCCAAGTTGGCCATATCGCTATAGCCAAGCTTGTTACGAATAAGGTGGGTCAATGTAATAAGATTGTTAGTCTCACTACCAACACCGGTCTTAGCGGCTACAATTTCTTCCACCGCTGGTTGTACATCCTCTTTGTCCCAAACTTGGACAGAGCGCTCATTGATCTCCTTAGTGTTCAGAGAGCAAAGCTCATCTTCTACATAAGACAGCTGCTGTTTGGCAGAGTTGCAGACCAACAGTTTATCCTCAGACCATTGCCCTTGGCCCTCATAACCTTTGGCCCAGAACAAGGTGAGGCGGTCGCCGTCAGCATCGTCCCTATTAGCCATATGAGACAAGGCATCAACGAAAACAACAGATTCGCAGATGAAGCGATTCAGCTCTAACTCAGCTTCTGATTCAAAGCTCATCAGAGTTTTAACTTTGGTTTCATATAAGCGGAAGTTGTTCTCCATCAAGATAGGGAATTTGATGGCACCCACTTCGCCACGTTTAGCAGCCTCTTTATAACTACGGTCTGCAGTAATAACTTTGAATCCATTCTCAAAGTGGTAGCTAACAGGCAAAGAGCGACCTTTAGGTAATGAGAATTTAAGACCTTTGTGAGAGCCGAATGTTTCTTCAATAGCCATCAGATGTTTAGCATGAGTTTTAACTACACCAGCGGCTTCCCAAGTTTTTGTACCACGGGATTTCGCCATCAAGACAATAGAGGCCAATGATTTGAAGAAGTCGCCGCCGGTAAACTGCAAACCTGATACTGAATCGCCAGTGATGGTCTCTGGTTTGTCCCAGAATGATGCACCTGGGAATACAAAGCTATATTCGCCTGCCTTAACTTCAAAGCCACGAGGCATATTCAATAATCCAGGAAATTTGCCACAACCGTTAAACAGGTTAACCAGGAATTGCCTCATGATGTACTGAGAAGTTTCGTCACCAACAAGAGCGGTATATTTCACTTGTTCAACTGATAATGAACCATTACCAGCAAACATCACAGCAAACTTATCAGAGTACCAAGTACGAGTCATAGCTAAGAACTCGTTGGCGGTACAAGACCAATCCACGTTCTTGGCAGCTGCAACTGCTTTGGCAGTACGTTTACCAGTACGGCCGGAAATGAAAGACTTGAACAGAGATTCACCGTATTGACGAATCATTTGATCAGCCAATAATACGCCGCCCTCAGCAGAGTGGGACACTGCTTCAACTAAGCCGGCTCGTTTCATTTCCAGAAGACGAACCACTGGTGAATAAGCAGTATCACCAGCCTTCAGTTCAGAGAGCAATTCGTTCATCAGAGTCATTTCAGGAGACTCAATCTCAATTCCCTCGATTTTGTCATTAACGGTGATTTCTGCGCCAACGCGTTTATGACCCTGCAACGTGTAAAAGTCAGAGACGTAAATCTCTTCCTCAATAATGGCGAAACTATAAACCAAACCGTCTACGTTTACAGCTTTGGTATTCATCGCAATAGCAGCGTTTGCAGTCTCGCGGAAAGATTCGTCTTCCAACAGGCGCAACATAAAGTCGGCCAAGTTGCCACCCATCAGGGCGTGTGCAACACCGACGGCTTTAGATTTAAGCATAGGAGAGATGATGTCTACCCCAAGGTAGTCGACCAATGCATCGATCTCTCTAACGTTGGCAACTACACCTTTCAGATGATGAAAGCTAACAACACGCATTTTACCGTACTGTTGAATCAAAGACTTACAGCCATAACAAGCACCGCCGGCAAGGTTCATGGCCAGAGCATGATCTTTAACATCAGCCAGAGATTTAACTTTGTCGCCAGCCTCATTAGTAACGGATAAAAGAACCGCTACCTTGCGAACCCCAATAGATACTTTGGTATCCAAGTCGGGATTCAGAATGCCCCTAGCAATAGCCTTCTTCACATCGTAGACTGAGATGTATTTACCAGTCAATTGTGGATGGTTAACTGCAACCATAGTATCTGCTGACTTGCGGCTGATAAATTGGGCATCGCCAACTGGCATGCCGAGCTTCCAAGATGTGTCAGGGCTAATATTCAGGAGATCACCCTGTTGGACCTTAACACCTTTCGGGGCATTTTTCTCTGTCTTAACAACAACCACACCTCCTGACTTTCTTTTCAGGGCATCAACTAATTTTACACCCTCTGTATTGATGCCTGCCATCCAGTCAATAAGGGTCTCGATACTTTCAGTAACAGATACGATACCATCTTTGTAAGAGACGAAACCGTGACGTGCAACTGTTTCTCGACCAAGAGGCGAGTTAATCAGGGCAGTAGACAAAGTTCCACGCTGCGCAACCACACGCACTGAGCCCTTTGAAGGACGGCGAATATTAATCTCCACCTTGCCCACGATAGGCAGAGACTCACCTGCTTTAGCTTTACAGATGGTTCTTGCCCATTCTTTGAGCTTAGTCAATTCTTCCTGAGTAGGAGTTTTGCCGGCCTTTACCGACTCCACTCTTTGTACCATAGTTGGCACATCTTTCACTTCAAAACTATAAGACATTTCTTTCTCCTTGGTTTGATTCAATACCAAAGCCTCCAGTTCGACATTAATACGAACCAATGCTTCAGTTCTTGAACCCACTGCAAAAACTTTTACAGGGCGCCATCTTTAACAATAGCCACTGCTTCTGGCTTCATTGCAGCCGCTTTGCTACTAGACAAAGCAACAACCTCAACACCTGACACCTTATGAATGCCAGATTTGATATGAGCAGTGTACTCAAATTCAGTCTTGGCAGCTTCGTAAGCGGCAGCAGCTTTTTCGTTAGCAGTGGCGGTAAAAGTTTTGAAAGTGATAGTTGACATAATAATTTCCTTTTTGAAAAGTTTTTAAAAATAAAAGATAAACTGTTTCGGGTATTTTTACCCATCATCAGCAGAGACACACATCTCTGGACAGTGAGCAGTTTATTGTCATGCTCAGGACGTCAAGAATTAGAACGGAAGGTCTGACTCTTCCTCCTTGGTCATACTAAGTGGGATCGTGCTTACGATATTTGATAGAAGCATATCATAGAATTCCCTATGATTTTCAGGAGATTCCTCTCTCTGTTTTTGAAAAGTCTCTCGTAACGAGAGGATGTGTTCCTCTCTCACTTTCAGGGCTTCGCTAAAATGGCCTCTAAACTCAGCCTCGAATTCCTTAAGAAGCCTCTCAGCTTCCGGGAATTCTCCATTATATGTGAAGTGTCTCAGAGAAGACGCTTTTTCGATATAAGTTTGAATGAACAGGTTAGCAGTGTTAATCATGATGATTTCCTTTAATTAAAATATAGCCGTATATAAAAGAACCATATAAGAGTCCGGCTTTATCTCTTATAGGCCTAGGTTTGTTTTTTATAGGCCTGCTATTTTTGCAGACCCATAGATGTTTTTACCATCCACTTTATGGACGGTAACGACCAGATCGTGACCGTCTGTATGCCACGTTCTAGGACGAGACTTCTTAGCATCGGCGGAACCTTTAGATTTCCACCATTGCTTATTGGTCTCTGTATCCAAGAAGAACACAGTACGCGCTCCTCCTGCTTCATAGCAGGAATCAGAAGCACGTTCGTCTGGTTCCCCTTCGGATAAGTACACACCTTTTCCCTGAGCGTTTTGTTTGCCAGGGAATAGGACAATTTCTTCGCCCTCTTTGACATTAAATATAGACGAAGAACAATGACAAAGGAGGCGTTTCATGCTCACTCTCCTTTATTGTATCCAGTTGCTTGCTCACACTCTTGTACTGTCATGTGAGTAGTTACTTTGCAGTGCTGAAAGTCACTCTTTTTAAGAGCGTTACTAATGCCACCAAAAGCGGCGTTAATAGCGATAACAAAAACAACGATGGCGATGATATGACGGATTTTCATAATGATTTCCTTTTTAAGAATAAATAAATAAAACAAAATAATGAGACAGAATTATCTCATTTATAATAACACTCTATATTGAATGCCATTATAGATAAGATAAAAGGATGTGCAGGACTGAATCCCACACACCCTTAAACATTATCATTATCAGAGATCACACTCTCCTTTTACTTGCTTACAGTATCTATCAACAGATGTGATAGATGTCTTCTCTTTTACATTCTCAGCAGCGCTTTTGGCGCCAGAGAACATGAAGGAGTAAAAGGAAAAAGTGAAGAATGCAGCTACAACAGCAATGATGATTTTGTTCATGGTAAGTCCTTTCTTAGACTAAAGAATAAAATAAAAGATGCAGATGAGAGCAGTCCATTTCACCCCAGGGGGCAAATCCCGGACATACCCCCATCCACAGGGATATCATTAATAGACACTAGGTACCCACACGCATTATCAGTCAATACTCTCAAAACAATTCATTTCATATTTTTATTTAGCCCACACGTATACTCACTCACACCTCCACTCACACATCCACACACCTCAAGTTTCACGTCTATTTCAGTCATCCATTCTCACTTCACCTTCAACCAACCCCCAATGTCTTTTGCCTTCGGCAAAATGATGGGTCCGCCGCGCCGGGCCATTCTGTGTTTTGGGTCAACTATCCCCCTTGGTTTGCCCCAGGGGGCATGAATTAATGGGGTGTGGTGTTTTGTGTTTTGTCGGGCCGGCCGTTTTAAAATTTGTCTATTTTCAAAGGATAGTTAGTTGACTTTTTCTATTGTTTCTGTTCTAATTGTTTCTACAGGGAGGGTCGCTCCCTCTCTTGTGTCTATTGATTCAGATTTTTAAAAAGCTTTTTAGAAAGTGATTTGTTATGGCAAATTTGCGACAATCGATTTACGGTGGGATGTCTGAGTTTCTGATGCGTTCGGAGAAACAGGCACAATTCACCGCTGCTGCAACTGCTGGCGCTGCGGCCTTCGGCGGATACGGTGTTGCTAAAGGTGCTGTCTCTGATAACACCACAATGTTTGGTGGTGCTGTCGGTGGTGCAACTTTTGGTGGTGCTGTTGGGGCCGGATTGGCTTACGCTGCTTCAGGTGCTCATGGGAAGGGTCTTAGAAATGTTCTAAGAAGCCTTAACAACAAATTCTCAGGAGCAGACCATGCTGCTGAGGATATGATTCGCCGGACAAAGGCATCAGCCATGTCACCACATGACTGGGAGTCCTCTGCATTGGCGAAAAAGACCTATCAGTTCGGGGATATGAACTATAACACTAGCGACCTTGTTCATTCTGTCAAGGAGAATCGTGGCTTCCAGAACGTTTCTCTGACAGGAAAGAAAGATTGGGAAGCTTGGTTTGATGGGGCTAAATAATGGGATTGTTTAACACATTCAATCGGGAAAGGGCTGCGTATCGCTCAGCCATGAAGGCTGCGGATAACTCTCTTAGAAACAAGAGAGCAATGACAAATGCCGGGTTCACACTTGCCTCTGATGTTAGAGGGAAGCTGGCATCTAGATCCTTGGCAACTGGTGCTGCTTTCGGTGCTGTCGGGTATGCATACAATACAGCCACTGGAGGTGATCCTTTTAGTGGTGCTTCAAGCGGTATGATGGCTGGTGCACTCATTGGTGGTGCACGTGGTGCATCTCTCTTATCAAAGGCTGGTAGGGATGGACGAATCATCAAGTCCATTAGTCAGTTTAACAACCGGGCTAAGAATCCTGCTGCAGCTATGGAGACATCAACTTTTTCTCAGGCATTGTTCGGAGAAATGGGTTCTTCTATTGGTAAGTTTAATAATGCATCTAGGAGCCCTGTTAATAGAGCGGCTAATTCAGCTAAAGCTGCTAATATGTCTGGTGCCGGTAGTCGTAATACATATACCGGCTACAATGCCAGAGTTGTTGGTGACCAACTTACTAACACCTATGGCGCGAGCCCAGGGAAAGATGGAATATTTAAAAATCAAACTTGGGGAAAATAAAAATGTCTGAACAAGATGAAAGCACCATTCTTGGTATAAAAATACCAAAGAGCTTTGGGATTATCGGAGTGTTCTCCGCACTATGTTCTATTGTTTACGGTTCATGGATCGGAGCGACAACAATGGCAAGGATGGAGTCCCAACAAGCTGCTATGGCGGCCAACATTGAACAGATTAAATCAGATTTAGTTACTAAGAATGAGCTTCAGTCTCAGGTCCAACTTATTAATGGCATGATTGACCGGAATAAGGAGGATATTCGTCGTCACGAAGATAGATTATCCAATCTGGAAGGTGAGCACCGTAGGAGCGAAAGAGGTAACTAAGATATAAAGGAATTATATGGGAACTGTAAAAGGAAACCTTATTGCTTTTATATCTAGAAAATTATTCTTTTCACTTACAATTTTTGGAGTCTGTGCTTGGCTTCTCTCTATAGGGAGGCTGAACTCAGACTCTTTTGAAACTATAACTATTTCAATAATTGCTGTTTATTTAACTTCAAATATTGCAACTAGATACACAGTCGCTAAAGGTAAACTTATAGCAGAGGCTGCCAAAGAACAATCTGTTGCAAAGCATAATGATGATGAACCTGAAGACGAGCAGAACGAATACGAAGAGTATGTAAAAGAATTGAATGAAGAGCCAAAAGGTTGATTTATAACACATTTATTTAATATAGAGGAATTTAGATTGATATGCTGTTAGAGCGATTAAAACAGAACTCAGCGATTAGACGACAATTTGGTGTTCACGGCCGAATCCGCCTAAGATTTAAGGACGGTAAAGAGGCATATATCTATACATTAGAGTCGCCATGGGATTATAATCCTGATGAGCCTAATGGTATTGTTGGTCTTAGCTGTATTAAGGATGGAAGTTATCAACTCGCTATTGAAGAATCTCCTGTATATAAGATTAAATTGCCGTTCCTAGTTAATCCTAGCAATGGTGTGCAATTAAGGCAGAAAAGTTCGGCAACAGATAGATGTGGCCATGCCTTTTGTCACATTATTGACAATGATATCTATAGTATATATGGGAGATACATTCTAATTGGCGCTGATACTAGATATAATACTCAGGGTTTTTACGAGCCAATAGAAGGGTATAAAGCATACACCCTACTAATGAAATATTTAGAGGAAACTAATGATATGGAGGTAAAAATAGCGTGGGTGAACTAGTTAAGAATTTTAGTGACAACTGCATTAAGCTCACAGAGCATTTTGAGGGAGCAGTGTTGCACAAGTATGATGATGGTGTAGGTAAAATCACTATCGGCATTGGCCATATGGTTAAGCCTGGCGAGATCTTCCCAGAGAAGATTACCTACGAATTCGCAAAAGAGTTATTAATGAAGGACTTGCAAATCGCCAAGAATGCAATCCTAAAGAATGTAAGAGTTCCGTTAAACCAGCACCAATTTGATGCGCTTGGTGTCTTTATCTTTAATGTTGGAGCTAATGCATTCGCAGGCTCTACATTGCTTAAGAAACTAAATGCTGGCGATTTTGATGGTGCATCAAAAGAGTTTATCCGCTGGAATAAGGGCAGGGTAAAAGGTGTCCTTTCCGAAATGCCGGGACTTACAAGGCGCCGTGTTGCCGAGCAAAAACTATTTAACTCAAACCCGTCGCTAAATAACCCTTTAAAATTTATCATTGTATAAAAAACAAGCTCCAGGGTATAAAACCTGGAGCTTTTATTTTAACTAATTGGATTTGATCTAAAAGATGTTGAGAAGGAGTCCATCACTTCTCTATAAACCAATGGGAGATTTTTAACCATTCTTGAATCGGTTGAATCATCAATCTCTTTGATTACCAGATTCGATTTAGAGAACTTGTTTTCTAGGTCTTTAATAGAATCCTCACCGAACTCTGCTGCAAGAAATTCCATTACGCCGGTAGGTGTTCCGTAAGGATTAACTTCGCCATCCTTCAAATGGTCTTCTATCTCAGCAATTAAAGATTTAGGCATACACAAGTTGATTCTAATGTCTTTGTGTGGAACCCATTTAATACCTCTATTGTAGTTAATAGCTGTATTGATCAGCATTGCTACCAGTTCTTTCGGTGGAACAACATACCCATCTAAGCTTTGTTCTATAACGGCAGTATAATTAGTTCTGTATTCGCCGGTTGCCAATTTACGAAGCTCTGGAATTGGTTTATCTTTAAGTTCGTCATAAGGCTGCTTGTATGTGTATCGATATACTGGGTATTCAATAATAGCGGCGCTTAGGAAGTATTTATTCTCTAATTCTTCAATGCCGCGCATTGAGGTTCTCTCTTCTCTATTTACCATGTAGATCAATGGGTAAATATTAACCTCGTTGCATGAGAACAGAGGGTTACGCATTTTCTGTTCGTAAAAGATACGGCCAACCTCGTTGCTTACGGTTTCGTTTGATGCCCATACATCACGAACGCCGGTGGCGTCATTATAAGCCACACGTGGAGTAAGGCACATGGCACATGTTGAACCAAGGTTGTAATAAGTTATACGCTCAGGTTGAGATTGGAAAAATTGGTCTTGAAGAAATTCACTTTTGCTCATATTGTTGTAATCCTATATTCTTTTATTATTATTTTTATTAGAAATATTTTAAGTGTGTCCCCTCACACATAGAGATTGTATTATACGCTAAAACGGTATAAAAGTCAAGTTTTTTACAATCTTTATTCTGCTTGTAATCAAGCACTTATAAAAAATATAAAATATATGTACATTATACTAGTTTTTGAGTGTAAATTTTTAAAATAGTTCTTGACATTTGTGCCAAAAATCCGTATAATAACGGTCATGATGTTGATGACTGAATAAGCTGAGTCGGGATAATCTACGGCATCCGGCCTTCAAGAGACATCATCTTGCTGTGAACTAGTCTTAGATGAAAATCTAAATAACCTCGAGAGGCGAGGTCGGACGAAGCAGTAATGAAACTCCTAGATGTGGGCAAGCCTAACCGAAGGAGTCGATCGAAAACTCGTTGTTGAAGTAGCGTAAACTCCCTGAAATATCAAAGTAATACGAGAGGTGGCGAGTATAAATAAATTTCCTGTTATGCAGTGGATTGTAACCGATACTAATCGGCCACATGGGAAGATGAAACATCTCTGGTCTTGTAGAGATAGCATATTGAGCTACAAGATGATGCTAAATAGCATGACTACAAATGGAAGTATTAACGGTCCGTGGTTTCCATGGAGGGTCAAGATGGGTGAAGAAAAAGCCTAGGATATAACTCTCTTACAATTAGAGTTATATCAGTAAGACATCTACGTTGTACAACATGGCTAGATCGGGTTATATTTATTAAGCCGCTTGTTTTGGTTAGGCCTAACTGTATCTATTATTTATTTAAAATAAAATAAATTCAGTCTATAATAGATGGCCGCTGTCACGCGGCCCTACAATACAAGAAAATATAATCACAAGTAATGTAGATAATACATAGGCTGCTACCGCAGCCCTAAGTTACCAATAGAGGAAACGAACATAAGCTTAGAATACTTACTTAAGCTTGTTGTAGTCTACAATTATATTAGATAATACTTGGAGGTAGCTTGGTGCTACCTCCTATTTTATTTGCAAAAGAAACTTACTTAAGCAAATAATATTTACTGCTTCCTGTATTGGAAGTATACTATGGAAGCTTTTTAGAGATGTTCTGCTAAATCGTGGTTACACTACCAGAGTTAGCTTCTATGGTCATATATCCGGTTATTGCCTATGACCATGATTTAGCCTATACTAAATTATTCGATAGTAAAATAGAAATTTGAATTCTACCTAGATTATACGAGACTATTACCTGCATATATTTCCGTTCTGTTTATTTTAGTATAGCATGGTAAGAATATAATAATAATAATTTAACTCAGGATAATTAGTTAATGGCTATTCCAAATAAAGAAATACAAGAAATGTTCGATTTGTCTGCAGGTATAATCTCTGCTCATGAAATGAGAGAAAAAGAGAAAACCAAGACAAAAACAGAAGTTGAAAAAACAGTTTCAATGATACAAGAAACTAAATCAAAATCTATTCCAATTTTGTTTTCATCAAGAGGAATCAAAGTTGTTGATAATAAGATCACGAGAGCTAGATACCTAGATGCATTATCATTAGACGACAAGCTGTATGAAAACATTGTACTAACAGAAGATGAAGCGTTAGCATTCAGCACTAGTTTAAGACGATCAACCGATGGTGGTATATCAACATACTCTCCAATGATTTGTAGAGGTTCAAACTGTAAGGTAAAAGAGACATGCCTAACTGGAGACTCCATGGTCTCTATGCACGATGGGAAACAAGTAAGAATAGACCGCATTAAAAGCGGAGATAAAATCATATCATTCAATACGAAGACGAAACGTATTGAGCATGACATGGTATATGCCACAGCCTACGTTGGCGAGAAGACAGTTTACGAAATTAGAACTATAGACGGCCATTGTATCAAGGCAACATCAGACCATCAGTTCTTTGCTATAAAAGGAAGAGGTTCTAAATTTAAATTCCTATCTATTGATGACGGTCTTACAATCGGAAGTAAACTAGTATACGAAGACCTATTTAGTGAAGAAGACAACTCATATGGGGACTGTTTAATTACTAAAATTGAATCAATAGATATTGTTGGTGTCCTCCCAGTATACGACATCCAGGTATTTAAAAACTCCAATTTCTTTGCCGAAGGACTATTGGTCCACAACTGTCAGCTTTACAAGATGAACAAGGCACCAGTAGGTGCCCCATGTATTTATGAGCAAGACTATCTGCGTAGCCAAACAGAAAGATACTTCGAAGAGTTTAACGTTCAACCAGATAGCCCAACAGAAATGCAAATGGTTGCAGAGCTCGCCGAAATAGACTTGTATGAAAGAAGAGTTACTCAGATCCTATCATTAACACATCAAGATTTCAGTCAAGAAGATTTAATGGGATTCGATGCGGGTGGCAATATGATCGCCCGTGACGACATATCAAGATATCTCAATATCAAAGAGAAACTGAAAAATAGAAGAAGTAAATTATTAGAATCTCTTATGGCAACAAGAAAAGAGCGAGCCAAGATCGCTGTACAGGCATCTGGTGCAAGTATGGGAAGTGGTAGTCAGTCACTTAAAGATAAGCTTGATATGTTAACTGCTGCGACACGTGGCAAATATGTCGATAAATCTATCGACCAGTCAGTAATAGATGGTTCAAATAAATGACAGCTTCAAAAAGGATTCGTGGTAAGCCTAAGCGCAATAAATCTCCACGTATACAAAAGTCCAAACATACAAAAGAAGAGCATATAAAAAATAATGGCGCTTACTTCAATAAGGGTAAGCGATATCGCTCAGGGAAGTATTTCTCCGCTAAGGCCGGCAAGGATGTCGAATATAGAAGCCTATACGAGTATGCATTCTACAAAGGAATGGACACTGATAGCAGTGTTATAAAATATATCGTAGAGCCAATGAAGATACCATATACAGACAATTCCGGGCTAAGAAGGAATTACATCCCCGACGTATTGGTCTTATACTCAGACGGAAGATTAGAACTATGTGAAATAAAACCTTCGTCTGCCAAAAAGGCAATAAATGTACAACTAAAAGCTAGAGCCGCAGTTGTATTTTTAAAAGAAAATAAGATCAATGCAAAATATAGATTTATAACAGAAAAAGAGATATTCGAAAAAGATGGCGATTACCGCAAATTACTTAAGGAAATAGGATGAAACCGTTTAGCAATGTCATCTCCCTTGACTTCGAGACAACTTCTACAAATCCAGAGGAAAGAATTAAGGATGTTAGAGATGGCGTTGTTAAGGCTAGGCATAAAGCAAGGATATGGTCTGTTGGTTTAGCAACCAGAAATGACGGATCAGAGGCCATATTCAATCCCTCAAGAGAACAATTAGAGGCTGAGAAAATAGCACTAAACAAAAGAGGGTTCTATGCACAAAACCAGGAGTGGCAAACATATATCTCCGGTAAAAAGAAACCGTCATCAGCAGAGCTCTTATTCGAAGCTTCAGACAGGGCAATACTTAAGCATCTGGACAATAGTCTGACATTCGAAAATTCAGGAATGGTACTTGTTCAGAACTTAGGGTTTGAACGGGCATTTTATGCAAGCCTTGAAGGATCATCATCATCAAGACTTATGAGCCAGATGTATGAGCGGTCACCAGATGGTCAAACTAAATTATATTCACCCTCTGAGGTTGTAAAAGCCAGGGCCGCCGCAAAGGACGCTAAAACGCTCTCAGATTTAGATTCAGCCATGGATAAGGTAATTGATGCCTACAAGAAGGTAGACGCCTCTGTGATGAAATATGACGCAGAGAGGGCGGTTAAAGGCGGATTGCCAATGTTCTATGCTGCAGATCTTATGGATTTCACTAAAGCAACATTTGTTAAGGCGGCTGCACAAGGACATATACCAGAAATATATAAGGATATGGGTCATAATGTAGACTTCCTTGCAAAACTATTCTTGGGCGAAAAAGAAACCCACGGCGCATTGTCCGATGCCAGACAGCAAATAAGGCTTTTCGACAAGATCACGGCTCTGCGTGAGGAATTGATTTCCGGAAACATCTCAGAAGAGAGTACCGGCATCTTTAATAAGATGAAGACTGCATCAGGTCTACTAAGAGAGATGCAGGCGGCAAAATCAATAACTTCGAATATAGAGAAGTTTAAAGAATTTGGAGTATGGGATTCTAAGCAAAGAGTCGATACTGCCCAAGTGCCATTTATAAACTCTATAACTGGAGAAACTGGACATATAGATGTTCCAAGGTTTACAAGAGATATCTCCAATGAGAGAGGATTGGCTAATTTCTTAGCAATGTCCAAAGAAAGATACGGCAACACTCAGTCTTATGCAGAGCTTGAAAGAATCGTTAAAATGGCCCAGGGAAACCCAGAGGTTGCACAAGATTTACTTAGAAATCCAGATACTACTTTTAAAATAGGCTTATTGAATTCAGAGAACACTGAGATTCTGGATAAAGTGCTTAACGGGCAGAAACTGACAGATGAAGAGCTATTAAAGATACGTAGATACAATGTTTCTTCAGGAACAGAACAAACACTCTCTGGATTTGCACGAGATACGTATAAAAAAGTCAGAAATAGTAACGAAATATTAAAATCGATCCTTCCAGAAAATCACAGGGTTGGTATACCCGCAGTTGGACTAGCCGCCGCCGGCGGATTGCTATACATGATGGGAGACTCATTTGATGATGATATGAGGGTTAAAAAACTGAAATCTAGACAAGAAGCATTAGATTTCAAGCAGTACAATGACCCCACATTCAATAAGTTCGACGCATTAGATTATTCTATGGCAATTCCAGCTGGATATATGGAGGCTCAATATAGGGAGTCAAGGAGAGCACATGAGTATTGATAAGGCTCAGCTTTGGGACCAGATACGATTAGAATCAAAAGATGGCCTTTTTAGTAATAGTAAAACTAGAGAGAAAAATACTATTAGGACATCTAAACGCTTATTCGAGAATAGTCTCGGGCATAATCATCCTATAAAATGGTCTACGAATTTGCATTATAAAAATGCAAACGAGAGTTATATGGATGTTAAAAAGATGCTGGATGGAACAGACCCACTTTCTAAGGGGTCTATAAACACTGCACTAAAAGCAGAAGCTATAACCAACTCTAGGAATAGAACAGCAGCAGAGCGCATCTTTGGTGCAGCTCCAGGGTCCAGTAAATACAATTCTACCCAGCCTATAAGGGGCGGCGGGATAAATAATATATACGCATTTAACAGTTACGAATCGTTTGCAACAGCAGGGGCGATGGACCATCTTGGTAGAGCTAGAAAATTCATAACTGGATATGGATTACGAGATGACTTAATGAACTCTGTCGGCTTAATGACAAAGCATCAGAAGTCAATTATTGCATCTTCAGCAACAAAAGCCTCAGATAAGTTATTTGCAGGGCTTGCCCCTACGATAGGTGGTATGTTTGCATTATCAGAGGCATCTGACTATATTTTCGGAAATAAAGAATCCACAATTACAGACAACGCCGCAACATCTGTAGCAGGTATGGCCGCATCCCTTGCATTGGGAACATATGGATTCCGTGTTGGTAAAGAATTGACACATGCAGGAACATCTCTTCTGAAAGGTGCTCCAATTATAGGCAAGATTGGACGAGGAACAGCAGGAGAGGCGCTTGGCGCAGCAGGAAGAATTAGGGGCGCCGCAAAACTAGCAACAGGCACCATGGGTGGACTTGTTGTCGGCGGGGGTCTAATGCTCGCTACTGACGCTGTAGTCGGCTTGGCAAAAAGCATGGCAGACAGGGATAATAGAATCCTACAAATAAGGAATTCTCTATTCTCGCCAACCACTGGTAATACTTCAGTTAATACTGCACAACTTGCAACCAGCAGGCAGAGAGCATTTGCCAAGCTATCAAAATCATCACTGAATGATAAGGGTTATATCCTCGGGAATGAGGCAGCAATTTTGAAGGGCATTTTCTAATGGAAGATTTAGATAAAAATACCGACCATATCAGAAGCGATATAGACGATATCGAGGATAAAAAGCCTACGTCGTCACTTATACAGCTATATGAGATGCCATGGAGGGAATATCTAAAGCATAAGAATTATGACACAGATATTAACAATATGTGCAGAAATTGCCAAAGAGAGCAAATTAAAAAGTACGGCGAAATAACGATAAAATGCTCTGGACCGAAAGATATCAGTGTCCTAGATCAAAATATTGTAGCCGACATGAACAAGGAAGAGCTTGAAGAAATTAAACAAGCTATGAGTCCGGTATACTGGGCCGAAAAGAACATTGATATCAATCAACCGGACCCTACAAAACGTTTATATGTTAACAGATGGTACCAATCCATGCAGCTCACCTGCAGTGCCTCTAAAAAAGCCATCCGATGCGGCCGTCGTTCGGGCAAATCATACGGCCTTGGTATTGATATCGCAAACAGGCTTGTGCAGAATAGTAATTACCAAATTCTAGTGGTTACACCATTCCTTTCACAAGCAAAAGAGCTTACAAGTGTAGTTAAAAAGATTCTACGATCACTAGGTGCTACAATAGGCACATGGGATGATTTGGTGGAGAGATCTGTTACATCTCCGTATCAAGAGATACAGATGAAGAATGGATCAACATTCAAAGCATTTACAGCCGGTAACGACAACGCAAACGCTGTGCGTGGACAAGGTGCCCACCTTATCATTATTGACGAGGCCGACTTCTTAACACAAGAAGCATTCGACTCTATTACGGCCATTCTTATGGATAAGCCCAATACGGAAATTATCTGTACATCAACACCGATGGGCGAGGGATTGCTATATAAATTTGCAAACTCAAAAGACTATAAAGAGTTTCATTTCCCATCATTCTGTATTCCTCATTATAATGACGACATGGATAGAGAGTTTAGAAACTCACTGTCTATGATGGCATATATTCAAGAAATTATGGCAGAATTCGGTTTGTCTGATAATTCTGTTTTTGATACTGACCTTGTAAATAGAAGTACATTAATAGGAACATCAGAATCTCTGCATAACGTCATTACAAACAGGAATAGATACATAGTTTCACTTGGATGCGACTGGAATGCCGACAAAGTAGGTACACGTATTTGTGTTATTGCATACGATAAGATTGAGCGTAAAATTATCATAGCAAACCTATCAAATGTAAGACGAGAAGGGTGGACACAGGTAGCGGCGATAGACAAAATCGTCGAACTAAACCGCTTATATACGCCAGACTATATTTATGTCGATGAGGGATTTGGCGAGGCTAACGTTCAACAGCTAAAACTTATTGCAGTAAATCTGTTCGGAAAGGTACCTGCAGATCATCCTGACTTAAGACTTAGAGATGTAGTACCAGTAAACTTCTCATCAACATTAGAACTTCGCGACGTAATGACTGGTGAGATTCGTAAAAAATACTTCAAGAATTTCATAGTCGAAACAACAAAACGCGCATTGGAAACAGGACTACTTGCATTTAAGGATCCAATATCTGCACCTATTGTAGAGCAGATGAAAAACTATATTGTAAAATCCAGAGCAGCTAATGGTAGAGAAGTCTATGAGGCTAAAAATAGCGAAATAGGCGACCATGATTTAGATGCGTTTATGATTGCATTGGCAGGATTACAGCTGAATGAGAATTCGATCCTAGACACTAGACGCTATTCTAATATTACAATATTGCCACTTGAAAAGCGTGGTTCTGAGGCGTATAATGGTTCGAATGAAATAGAAAAACGCTCATATGCAAACGAAGAAAAATATCATCGTACAGTTCGTGTTGCACCAGGAATAAGTAGACGCTCATCTATGTCTGGTGGACCTATGGGCAATAGAGGGATGCTGTCTAGAGAGACAGCCTCTACATTTATGAATAGGTATAGGACTACAATGAGGTCAAGATTTAGATAAGAGGAATCAATCTAATTATGGATTACAATCTAATCAGAATTACTGATAGCACCGTTTTGTCGGATGCCGGTATATGCTATTATGACCCGATAGAAGAGGTTATCAAAGAAATTGGTTCTGGATATATGATGGGGACAAATCCTACATCCCCTGTAATCCACAAGCTAATGCTAGTGATTAAGAACGGTTCTATCAAAAAGGTCAATATTAAAATCGTCAAAAGTGAGGAGCTAGAATCCTTATTTGACATTAAAATTTTACCTGGGGTTTCTGCCCCAGGAATTTCTTCCTTCTCTGAGATAGATGCGTTTAATAATCTTGAAATTTCTGAAGGATTACAACCATATTCACTTATTCCGTTTCATGTCTACATTAAGACAAAAGGGCCAATCAATGCCCTATTGAATGCACCATTGGAGCTGACATATGAGTTCTAGTTTTACCGTAAAAGAAGTAAGTTCAATACTTGAAGAACTTGTTGTTGCTAAGTCTGAATTGCTAGGAAAGCTAAAGGACGTAAAAGTTACAGCGACCAATGATCGCGATCCTGATGTTATGACGGCTATACGGAATCTTTATGGCGAAGATGCAATCAAAGATGGTAAAGCATCAATCACATTTGAAATGGTTGCACAGTGTGTCGATATAGTTAGGAGAGCCGGTAAGGCTAAGGCTGCGGAGTTAATTAAATGATTGAGTTATGGGGATCACAAAGTCAAAATACAATCGTTGACCAGCAGCGTGCAGAGCTATACATGAGAATCTTTCAGTATGCTTCATCTGACTTTACAAATAACCAGGATATAAAGACATTTGTCGATGATGTTATCAACTGGGCAAAGTCTGTTGAGAACAGAATGAAGCAATTTGAAAAAGACTTAAATGTTCATACTCATAAGATTCCTGCACATACCCATCAGGTCCCTCCGCATACTCATTTGATATTACCACATGTTCATCCTACAGCATGGGGACCTAGCGGACCAAATGTCCCAACTCCTACTGATACAGGGACATTAACGACTACTGGCGTTAATCAAGAATTTGAATCGATTAAACCAACAAAAGAATTAAAATGGAGGGATGGACAAATCCCTAAAGCATATCAGAATACATCTGGCGCCACAACAAACCTCGATAACAAAGTTATATCAGGTTCAGGCGTTATAGGCGATTCTAATGTCCATCAGCGTAGATCTACGCCTTTGGATAAGGCATATGTACCAAACGTCCCTCCATATTTATTACCAGAACCAGTATAGGATATAGATGGAATTAAGCAGAAAAGTTAACCCAACAGCGAGCACAACATATGCGGTTGCTTACGCTCAACTTATTGTTGATCATTTCTCAAAGGCACTTCAGGAAAACGGCTGCTTAATACAGGTTCCTGTCGGGTTATATATACAGTTTGACGACCAATACAACAGATTGGTAGATTATATAGAGAGTGCATTAAATGCTGGGAATATTGACAATGACGGCAATGGTGATAAATTTGACGATGTCGTTAGTCCTAACGGTGCTATTAGCCCTAAATATCTAGCCGCAATAAAGAGTGCAATAAGAAAAGCAAGTAACGATTGTTTTGCTTGTAAAATTGAAAAGCCGAAATTTGACTTTAGTGGTATATTCGGAAACTTATTAAAAGATATCACAACATCTCTGGATCAGTTTAAGAACATAGGTAAATTTAATAAGGCATCGGTTTGTCAGTATGCATTCTTTTTATCATACCTATGTTTACCAGATTTATTAAAATTGATAGCATTAATTCTTGCAGCAATTGTGAAAACAACCCAGAATATACAATTGCCAAGACTAACGGTTGCCGTATTTATTAATGCAATCCTAGGCGCAATTATAGAGGCGCTAGTAAAAAATATTTCTATATTGGCAAGATTCGCGCTTACTCCTGTATTGTGCATACTTGATTCAATAGACTCTATTATTGATCAGTTGCCAACACCAGAAAATATCCGTAACACCAGCGCAGAAGATTTAAAACAACTTGGTGTTAGTGATAAGTTTCTAAATGGCCAATACGACACTAATCTTAAGAAAAAGACCCAAGAGATTAGAAAACAATATACATCAAGAGTAAATAAATATGCCGAATCTGCAGAGCTCAACACTCGCAAATACGTAGAGGAAATTATGGGCCCTCTGCAAGAAACAATAAATAGAAGTGTAGAGTCTCTAAATAATGCAATATCAGAATTAACTGGTCTTCTTAATCATTACAGTTGTGAACCAGCGCGTTCCGGCTTGACTATTACGCAATATTTAAGTAATCTGTCTGAATTGATGGCAATGGCAAATCTTTTAAGATATATTGTCAGAATGAAGTCAGGAAAAGCTGCTATCGAAAAAATCTGTAATGCTCCATCTGGACAACCAAACTTCGGGGAAGATAACGATACTTCCGCCATAGATGGAAATCTGTCTATAGGTAATATAGGGTCTGTTATTGCAGACACTATAGGTTCGGACATTGAGCTTATAACAGATGAAAAAGGGAATGCAATCGCTGTTGCAATAAAAGATGATAGCGATGGCAATAAGGACAACCTTTCATTTTACTCATGTAATCTTGACGACTTTGCAAGGTCTGTAACAGTTCCGGGGCTAATTGAAGAGATATCCAAATATGACTTTCCTAATATCAAAATTGACGAATGGAATCCGTCACCATGGAAAGTAACAATAATCCCGGATTCAAAATACGATTATGGTAGACCAAATACATCCATCATTCCGTTAGTCATAAATACCGATGATCCCGACTGGAGCATCCCTAAACATATTCAAAATGTTATAGGCTTTATTGATAAATATAACGGTGCAACAGATCCTGCTAGAACATCAAATGAGATTACATTCATAGACGAAGAT
>ERZ772786.177-NODE-177-length-26080-cov-4.634851_pt1 | contig 26080 bp, 21 predicted proteins | sample MGYA00511473_ERZ772786 | MGnify/ENA primary metagenome ERZ772786 (study PRJEB29015, sample SAMEA2738025) | human oral metagenome | biome: human oral; feature: human-associated habitat; material: saliva | place: China | collected 2252 ...
GAGCACGACCTTGCCAAGGTCGGGGTCGCGAGTTCGAGTCTCGTTTGCCGCTCTTATTTGTTAGAAAGAGAAACATACATAACATTATCTTTATGAATTTATATTTACGGTATTTCGATAGTGAAGTATTAGTACATAATGTTGAAGAGGCGTTAGATTTTTTGAGTACTATTCCTGATATTCAACTCACACCAGAATTGGAAGAAGATATTAGGAATTATGCAGCGAGTGATGTCTTCTATCCTAAACGCTATAAGGTTCGTCCTCGTGTTTATTTTATTGTCATAAAGACAGAGGCTGCTAGTATGATGGATTTTAAGCAGAAGAAAGCATTGCGTCTTAGCGTTGATAGTATACAGCGTAAAGAAAATTCTGCCATTATGCATCTTAATGAAGAACGTGAGGGGTGGTACGAAGGTGAACTTGATTTCAAGCGTGTTGTCTTGATTCCATCAACAGGTAAGCACGAATACAGGGACACGCATTTTGTTGTACAATGCAAGGCTGTCTCTGGATGGGATTGTTATACACGTATGGTTGAATACTTGAAGGAAAGAGTTGACAATAGAAGTCAGTTCCCTTCAGCTAAAGGTAAGAACTTTAGGTTTAAGTATTTGGGTATGTGGAAGTAAAGAATTTCTCTTTCTTTTATATTTGTGCTATATGAACAAAGTGATGTTAATTGGTAATGTTGGTCGTGAACCAGAAGTACGCTATTATGATGCGGATCAATGTGTTGCTACCTTTACGTTAGCTACAACAGAACGAGGATATGAGCTTCCTGGTGGAACTAAAGTTCCCAATCGTACCGATTGGCATAATATAGTACTATTTAAGAGTTTGGCAAAGTATGCCGAACAATACATTCATAAGGGTGATAAACTATATGTTGAGGGACGTATAAGGAATCGTTCTTATGATGATAAAAAAGGGGTGCGCCGACAGGTTACAGAAATCTATGTGGATAATCTTGAATGGTTAAGTGCATCTCGAAAGATGGAAAATGCGTCAGAAGAGAAGAATAAAGATGCTGATAACTCCATCTCTGATAATAACAAATTACCTTTTTAATGGATAGTTTTCTATTAGATATATCTTCTTATATCACCGTTAATCCAATAAGTCCAAGTATACTTGTTTCTATCCTCTTGGCATTCTTTCTTATCCTTTTATCTGGTTTTGCTAGTGCGTCAGAGATAGCTTTTTTTAGTTTGTCTCCAACAGACTTAGAGGCTATGGATCCAGATAAAAGCCCATTGGATATGCTTGTTCAGAAACTTCGTGATGATAGTGAGCGCACACTGGCAACTATTCTTATAACGAATAACCTTGTCAATGTGACCATCATCATGCTGTGTAATTATATTCTCATCAATTTGCTAACATTTAGTGCAGAATGGTTACAATTTTTGTGTGTTACAATTCTATTAACCTTCTTGTTGTTACTTTTTGGTGAGATTATTCCTAAAGTATATGGTAGCACAAATCCACTTGCATTCTGTCGTAAGGCCGTGAAAGGGGTTATGTTCTTTCGTAAGGTATTTTGGCCAATAGAGACAATTCTTTTAAAGAGTGGTGCTTTCGCAGAGAAAGTCTTGCAGAAAGAAAATAGGCAATTATCAATCGATGATTTGGAACAAGCACTGGAGCTTACCGATAAGAGCGACATCAAAGATGAGCAAAGTATGTTGCAGGGCATTATACGTTTTGGTGATGAGACCGCAAAGGAGGTGATGACTTCTCGTCAAGATATAATAGACCTTGATATACGCTGTTCTTATGAAGATGTGTTGAAGTGTATTGTTGATAACAACTACTCCCGTATCCCTGTTTATCAAGACAATAAAGATAATATCCGAGGTGTACTTTATATCAAAGACTTGCTACCTCATCTATCAAAGCCAGCTAACTTTAGATGGCAAAGCTTGATACGTCCACCTTACTTTGTTCCTGAAACGAAGAAGATTGACGACCTTTTACGTGAGTTCCAAGAGAACAAAGTTCATATTGCAATCGTTGTGGATGAGTTTGGTGGAACCAGTGGTATAGTTACGCTCGAAGACATCTTAGAAGAGATAGTCGGGGAGATTAATGATGAGTACGACGAGGAAGAGCATAACTACACAAAATTAGACGCTAATAGTTATATCTTTGAAGGTAAAACCTTATTGAATGACTTTACCAAAATACTCAATCTTCCAGATGATGAGTTTGATGACGTAGAAGGTGATGCTGATTCACTTGCTGGTTTATTGTTGGAGATCAAAGGCGATTTCCCTGCAGTGCATGAGATTTTGAAGTATAAGCGATATACCTTTGAAGTGTTGGAGATAGATGAACGTCGTATTAGTAAAGTCAAGGTAATCATAGGTTGTGAGGATAACGCATGACGTTTTTGATAAAATCACTATAGGTCTTTTGACGATAGACAAAGGACGAAAGGCAGAGAAAGAAGGCGAGCAACGTCTTCTTTTTGCTATGTTGGGTTATGTTCCTGTTATCAACCATAATGAGGATGGTAAACCAACTATTGAGGGCTATCACATTAGTATATCCCACACCATTGGTTACGTTGCAATCATCCTTTCCAAAGACTTTGAAGTAGGGATTGACATTGAGTATGTGTCCAATCGTGTGAGTCGTATCACCTCTCGTTACCTCCGCTCTGACGAACCCTTCACCGACTTACGTTCCCAGCTTATAGCTTGGTGTGCAAAGGAAACTACCTATAAACTGTTTTCAGAAGAGCACTTAGCCCTTCAAGAGATGAAGGTAAACGTTGCCTTAGACCATGTTACCAACCTTAGAAGTAATATCGACATAAAGTTTGTAAGCGAAGTTACACATGATTATGTGTTAACTTATGCGTGGAAATAAGCTGCATCAAAGCAATCGTTTAACCTTTAAAGCTATTTGAGTTTAACCTTAATCAATCAAGTAATGACAACTTATCATTTTCGGTGTTATTAGTTGATTGTTCAAAAAAAAACAGTATCTTTGTAACTTCAAGTCAATAAAAGACGTAGAGCTAAGGCAAATTAAACAGATATGAGTGATAAGACATCCAGCAAGAAGATAACTCGTAAGCGTGGAGCGAAAGCCCAAAAGGCACCACTAAAGAGTCGTACCATATCGAACGACCTCATCCCTATTGAAGAAGAGACATGGTTATTGCAGCCAATTGCTGTGACAATGATGCGTCATGATTACTCGCTAATTCAAGTTCGCATCCTCGTCTCTATTGTTGAGAGTTTACAAGATATTTTGCATGGAATCTTAAAGAGTAAACGAGGCTTTCAGTTAGATTTGTTTCAGACGGATGAGCTTGATGAAGATGGAAGAATGCCGATTAAGTTACCTTTCAAAGAATTAGGTGTTGACCCTAACCATTATCCTCAACTTCGCAATTCATTGAAGATGTTAGCTTCCATCCCTGTTGAGATACCTTATAAAACGAGTGAAGGGCGTAAGTACACGAAGGCAACTAACCTTTGTGATGTATATATTCCCGAAGACCGTTCCTATAATAAGTATGCTATTTTAAAGTTGGATCATACAGTAGCAGAACGTCTGGTTTCTTTAGATTTAGGTTATCATAAGTTTGGTAAGCAGATTGTCTTTGCCTGCAAGAATAGATACACACAGCGCATCTATATGTTCATCGAGTCATGGGCAGATAAGGGGCGTGCCGTCATTGCAACATTAGATTTCCGCAAGATGTTACGTCTGGAGAATAATTATAAAAAGTTCTCTGACTTCTGCCGTCGAGTGCTCGATCCTGCCATGCAAGAGTTAAAGGAATTATCCGAGAAAGGTTCTTGTGATTGCTTCTTTGAGTATGACAAGAAGTATGATCATGGGCAACGTGGTGGCGAACCAGACCGTTTAATCTTTATCATCCATCGTACTAAGGACAAGATGAATGCGCAGTTAGAGAATATGATACAAGCACAACGTCGTCAGTTCCAGCAGTATCTTGTGCAGTATTTTAATTTTACTCCAGCGAACGCCCAACAGATGGCTGATCGTATAACTGCCGATAACTATCAAGAGGCTGTTCAGAAACTAATGAGCTTGCGCGACCGCTTCTCTAAGACTGTTGTTCAAGATAAGGCTGCCTACACCTTTAAGAGTTTAGATGAATTATTAAGATCGAAAGAAATTCCTAATACAATCGTTGAGGAAGTAGAGTAATGCGACTATAGTATAGGAACATTCCCTTCGTAATTAGGAATTTACCTATTGTGTATTTAAACGTTATCAGCTATCTTTGTCATTGTAAAATAAAGGTAGTTATTAACTTAATATGATAGCAATGGATAGAACATTTTTATATACAATAGCATTGGCGTTTTCAAGTTTAAGTCTAACTTCTTGTGGCTCTCTATTCTCTGTAGGAATGGGTGTAGGTGGTCCTGTGGGAGCAGTTGGAAGTGTGTATGATGATTCTTATGGTCGTTATGATGATTACGGCGATAGTTATTATCGTCTCGGCTATGAAGAAGCTCGTCGACAAGCATTATTCTTATCTGATAAGATGGCTTATGAGTTACGTTTGAGCGACGCTCAATATGCAGCTGTCTATGAAATCAACTTAGACTACTTACTGAACTTACAGGGAGGCAACTCTTTATATGGTAATTACTGGGATCAACGAAACAGAGATTTATATTTCGTATTGAGTACTAACCAGTATAATTACTTTACAAGGGAAGACTATTTCTATCGCCCAGTTTATTGGAGTAACAACAATTACTATTACCGCGTTTATTCGCGTTATGGTGATCGTAATTACTTCTACCGTACATGTCCTTCGGAGTATTACTCTTACAGAGGTGGGCGTCCAAGTAGCTATTATCAAAGCCAGTTCGGTTCCCGTAGGGATCAAGCTCCAATGCCAAGCAGTACAAGGGTTTATCAAAATCCTTATCCAAATGGTGGTTCCTGGAATGTCCCCAACTCACCTAGAACTGACAGCCAGCAAGGGAATCGTAGTTTTGGTAATGCTACCCGAGAGAATATGGATATGAACAATACAACGAGAAGTACGCAAAATAACACTTACTCACGTCCTAACAATCAGTCGTTTGGAAACGCTCGACGTGAAGCGCCATCTCCTTCATATTCTCCTTCACAGAGCACACCTGTTTTCCCTCAACAGCCAAGCAATGAGAATAGAGCTTCATTTGGTAACGCACGTAGGATGGACTCACCGAGTCAACCTTCATTTGGAAGCCAATCATCTTCGAACACAGGTGCTACTCGAGAGAACATGGATATGAACAATACAACGAGAAGTACGCAAAATAACACTTACTCACGTCCTAACAATCAGTCGTTTGGAAACGCTCGACGTGAAGCGCCATCTCCTTCATATTCTCCTTCACAGAGCACACCTGTTTTCCCTCAACAGCCAAGCAATGAGAATAGAGCTTCATTTGGTAACGCACGTAGGATGGATTCACCGAGTCAACCTTCATTTGGAAGCCAATCACCTTCAAGCACACGCTCTTCTAGTTCGTCAACTGGAAGTGTATTTGGAGGTCATAGATAAATTAAAGAATATATGAGAATAACGGACATTAACCGATCGAGAGTAGCCACTGCAATGGTCAGGGGCTACTTTCATTCTTTCTTCTCTGGACAGATAGATGCTTTGTCATCCGACAAGAAGAAATTAGAACCACGAGAGTATAAGCAGTTGTTAGTTAATAACTTCGAAAACCTGTCTTCACAATTTGTATCGGTACTATTCCCCGTTCTTATTCGTTTGAATTATGATGACTTTGATAAGGTGACTACTGATATGAAACGTAGACATTTCTCCTCTTCTACTTCTTCGAAGTTGCTCTTGCGCTATGCTTGTGGGTCAAAGGAATTATATGACTTGGTTACTGCGGAATATCAGAAAAACGTCTTTGCTTTAATGGAAGGTCATTTGTTGACAAAGGAGGAGTTCTTTGCTTCTTGCCCTAGCTTGCTGGCTGACGATACAGTTCCTGTTTCTTTAGCCATTCGCTCTGTGGTGCGTGTACAGATGCAAGCGTATGTAACTGGCGTTACAAGTGCACAAGCGTCTACGAACGACTTGCGACAAGCAACAATCTATCGTTTAATGCTCTCGGGCATGGAATCTTTGTTACATGACTCACCTATTTTTCTCGAGGAGGAGAATTTAGAGATGATGTTCCGCAAGGCTTCATTAAACTCTGAAAACTTCGAAAGATTAATGGATGAAATGACTATGGCTTACACGGAATTAGTGTAGACATTTGGCTATTTATGTGCGCATAAGTAGTCTGGCTTCTGTAATCTTACTATAAGTTTACTCCTATATATTAACATCCTCGTTTGCCCACTCAATTTAAAGAGCTTTGGACAAACGAGGATGTTTGTTTCTGTTGGTTTAACAATAGAAAGATAGTCCTTCACTCAGAAGAAACTTCTTTGATTAAAGTTTTCCAGCGTCTCCCAAGTAACTATCTTTGAATCCAAGAAAATACAGCACACCATCAAGTCCGATAGTTGTTATATTTTGTTCGGCAGTAGCTTGCACACGTGGCTTTGCATGGTAAGCAATGCCCAATCCTGCTTCAGAAATCATGGGCAAGTCATTAGCTCCGTCGCCTACAGCAATCGTTTGTGCGAGATTGACTTTCTCAACTTGAGCCAGTAGCTTCAATAGTTCTGCCTTGCGTTTTCCGTCAACTATATCACCGAGGTAACGCCCAGTTAACTTATTATGTTCATCTATTTCTAGTTCGTTGGCATAGACATAATCAATACCATATTTGCGCTGTAAGAACTCACCAAAATATGTAAATCCACCGCTGAGAATCGCTATTTTATAACCACATTGTTTCAGCACATTCATCAATCTGTCTACGCCTTCCGTAATTGGCATTGATTCTGCGATATCTTTCATTACGCCAGCATCTAATCCCTTCAATAGTGCTACACGTTCAGCGAAACTCTCTTTAAAATCAATCTCACCACGCATCGCACGTTCTGTGATTTCTGCGACTTGTTTGCCAACGCCAGCTCGCTTTGCAAGTTCATCAATACACTCGGTCTGAATAAGTGTCGAATCCATATCAAAGCAGATGAGTCTGCGCATACGACGATACATATCATCCTTCTGTAAAGAGCAATCAATACCTTGTTCATGGCTCATTTGCATCAACTCTGCTTGTAAGCGTTGATAATCGGTAGGGGTTCCTCTAAGTGAAAACTCAATGCAGGCTCTGACGTGCAAGTAATGTTTCTTAATACTTTGCCGTCCAGTAAGGCGTCGTACAGCATCAATGTTAAAGCCATGTGCCGATATGATTTGTGCCGTAGCTTGTATGTTCTTTGCCGACAATGACCGCCCAATGATGGTAAGGATGTATCTGTTCTTACCTTGTTGATTCACCCATTCCTCATACTCATCGTCACTGATTGATGCAAAACCAATGTTTACTCCAATTTCTGTAGCTTTGAAGAGCAAGTCTTTCATCACCTGCCCTGAGCTTTGTTTGTCAATCCTAATGAGAATACCGAGTGATAGGGTGGAGTGAATATCCGCCTGACCAATGTCTAAGATGTGTGCGTCATATAGTGCAAGTATTTCCATGATAGACGCTGTTAGTCCCGGTCGGTCTTGCCCTGTTACCCTGATTAATATTTGTTCTTCTTGTGTGTTGGTCTTTTCTTCCATATAAAATCTTTGTTCATGCAAAAGTACTGATTAATTATGACGTGAGCAAATGTTCTAGCAAACTACATTAGGATTATCTTCGGTTTACTCCCATGTGCAGGATGATAGTCTAATTTTAAGTACTATCCACCTCTAAGTTTAAGTACATTTGATGTATAAGTTAAAGTATGATTGACGTTTAACTTAAAGTATAAACCGACTTTAAGTTAGCGTGAAAATTAACTCTAAATTGGAGGCTATTTAGTGTTATATTAAATGTTTAATATTAACTACTATCTGATTGTTTATCAATTTATAATAGATTGTTCGTGAATGACAAACTATAAGTTTGTTTCAAGTTAAGATTAAGGCTTTGTTGAGACGAAAGTTACCCCTATGAAGTCCTACGACTTTTCCATGAATGAAAGTCTTGATTAGTACTTAATGTTTATGAAACTAATGAACAAATAATAGTTCTTTCTTCATGTAGATATTATATAGATTATTCCGATGATAGATTAAAAGTAAGGACAGACAACCTCGTCTATTTATTAAAGCAAATATGCTTCAGTTAGGCGAAAGCGTCTGTCCTTACTTGTTGTATCAACGATTTATCTCCTTGTGAGAGACTCCATCTTTACTTCTTCATCTGTTGCTTTAGTAGTGTTGGTATCTCACTCGTCTCACGTGCAACAGGAACCCCAACAGCCTCAAACGCAGCTATCTTTTCGCTTGCAGAGCCAGAGCCACTTGAAATTATGGCACCAGCATGCCCCATTTGTTTGCCCGGAGGAGCTTGTTGTCCAGAGATGAAGACAGCTACGGGTTTAGTTACATGTTCCTTTATAAACTGTGCGGCACGTTCTTCAGCGTCACCACCAATCTCACCAATGAGTGCAATGCTATCCGTCTCTGGGTCATCTTGGAACATCTGTAATAGTTCTTCAAAGTAAAGACCTACAACTGGGTCACCACCAACGCCAACGGCTGTTGACTGTCCGAGACCTGCTTGGGTGAGGTTATGCACCACCTCATAAGTTAAAGTACCACTACGACTGATTACGCCAGTATGTCCTTTCTTAAAGATGTTTGTTGGCATAATACCAGCCATACTCTCTTCTGGAGATATCAATCCAGGACAGTTAGGTCCGATAACTTTTACACCGTGAACTTTAGCATAATGCTGTGCAGCTACAGCGTCGAGCGTTGGTACACCTTCGGTAATACAGATGACAAGTTGAATACCGCCATCAATCGCTTCTAGCATAGCATCCTTAGCGAAAGGTGCAGGGACAAAGATAATAGAAGTGTTTGCTTGTGTTGTAGCCACCGCATCTTTCACCGTGTTGAAAACAGGGATACCACAGACTTCTTGTCCAGCCTTGCCAGGAGAGGTTCCACCCACAACATTGGTTCCATACTCTTTCATCTTTGATGCGTGAAAACTACCATCACGACCAGTTATACCTTGTACAATTAGTCTTGTATTTTTGTTGATCAGAATACTCATAATATCTTATTTAAAGTTGTTTACTTAGTTCAACTGCCTTATGTCCAGCATCTGCCATAGAGGTGGCAACATTGAAGTGGGTTCCTTCTAATATTGCCCTTCCTTCCGCCTCGTTGGTACCAGTGAGACGGATGACAATAGGGATGTCGGTTTGAATCACCTTGAACGCTTCAAGCAAGCCCTTAGCAACATCATCGCAACGTGTAATTCCACCAAAGATGTTAATGAGAACAACCTTTACATGCTTGTCGGCTAATAAGAGCTTCATGGCTTCAACAATCTTCTCGGGGTTAGAGCTACCACCAATATCAAGGAAGTTAGCTGGTTCGCCACCATAGAGTTTAATCATATCCATCGTAGCCATTGCAAGACCAGCACCATTAACCATACAACCGATTGAGCCTCCAAGGTTAACGTAACTGAATCCCTTATCCTTAGCCTCACGCTCTTTCTTCTCCTCTGCTGTAGGCTCGAAGAGTTCAGCTATATCAGGATGGCGGAAGAGAGCATTATCATCAAAGGTCATCTTAGCGTCGATGGCTTTTAGTGTACCTTCCTGTGTCATCACGAGAGGATTTATCTCTGCAAGTGAGGCATCCTTTTTGACGAAGAGTTTATAAAGGTTCTTGAAGATAGGCACCGCTTGTTTCACTTGTGCCATATCATCGAATAACTTGAATGCTGCTTCACGTGCGAGGAAGTCAGACATACCAATAGTTGGATCAATGACAATCTTCTCAATCTTCTCTGGTGTTTCTTTTGCCACTTGCTCGATATCCATACCACCGGCACGACTCAACATCAACATAGGGCACTTCGACTTGCGATCAACAAGAATACTCATGTAGTATTCTGATGCAATGTTGACAGCTTCGCTAACTAGGACGCGATCAACAGTGAACCCTTTAATGTCCATGCCTAAGATTGCTTCTGCATGTTGTCGAATCTCTTCTTCACTACTTCCAAGTTTAACACCACCAGCCTTACCACGACCACCCGTGTGTACTTGTGCTTTTACTACCGCTTTTGCTAAACCTAATTGTTTATACGCAGCAACAGCCTCATCCGGTGTTCGACAAACGATGTTGCGATCTACCGGTAGTCCATAAGATGCAAAGATACTCTTTGCTTGGTATTCATGTACCTTCATAAGATTTGTTTTTAATTATAAACTATAGTTTAGGTGTTTTGTAAGTCAATTGAATGTGAATCAATAGTCTTTAGCTACTCTTTCTCCACGTAAGACTGCCAAGGCGTTCTCTGTTAATGCGAGCATCTCATCTTGACCAGGATAAACATGCACTGGAGCAAGATATTCTATTCGACGTTTAAGGCGGTCGATGATGTAATCGCTCTTTGCCATTCCACCTGTGAGAAGGATGGCATCGACTTTACCATATAGAACAGCCCCTTCTGCGGCTATGTTCTTCGCAACATGCCATATCATAGCTGACACGATTAACTCTGCATGTTTATCGCCAGCCTTTATCCAGTTCATGACCTCTCTTAGGTCATTTGTACCAAGATGTGCGATTAAACCAGCCTGTCCACTGACTCTTCCTAGTAATTGGCTCTCAGTGTACTTACCACTAAAACAAAGGCGTATTAAGTCTGCTGCTGGGAGGCTACCCGCACGTTCGGGTGAGAAAGGACCTTCACCATCAAGGGCATTATTAGCATCGATTGCTCGACCATGATTGTGGGCAGCAATTGAGATTCCACCACCAAGATGACAGATGATAAGGTTGAGCTTCTCGTATTTAGTATCTATATCTTTGGCGTATCGTCTACCAATGGCTTTCTGATTCAAAGCGTGCCAGATACATGCACGAGGCATTAGAGGAGAACCAGAGATACGGGCTTCTGGCTCTAGTTCGTCAACTACACCTGGGTCGGCAACAAAACTTCTGCAACCAGGGATGTCACGTGCAATCTCGTCAGCAATCATACAACCTAAGTCACAGGCATGCTGGTGAATAGCTTGTTGCTGGTCAAGTATCATTTCTTCCGTAATGGTAAATACGCCACTTGATACAGGCTTAGCTAAGCCGCCTCGTCCGATAACAGCATCAAAGTCAAGAGGAATATTGCGTTTCTTTAATTCTTCAATAACAAGTTGCTTTCGAAAGTGAAATTGATCAGTAATCTTCTTGAAAGTACTTAGTTCTTCTCTTGAATGAGGTATGTCTGCAACAAAGACAGGTTCATCGTCATTCGCTAAAGAGATTTTGGTTGAGGTTGAGCCAGGGTTAATAGCTAGAATCTTGTATGCCATAATGTTTTAATTGGTTATATTGGGAAGGGTAATAACCTTATTTTACAATGAGACTTGCAAGTGCAAGACTATATAACTTGGAGTTAATAGTATCGCCTCTGCTGGGGAGAACTACAGGTGCCATTGTTCCTTGAAGTACACCTGCAACTTCTGCATGACAGAAGAGCGTGATAGTTTTATAGAATAGATTGCCCGACTCTATATTGGGGAAGATAAGTGCGTCAGCCTCTCCGTTGATAGGTGAGTTGATTTGTTTAATCTCCATTGCTTCCTTAGAGCATGAAGTCTTTAAATCTAAGGGCCCATCTATCTCACACTTACCGAAAACTCCTGCTTTCGCATCTTCTTTTAATGTTAGATAATTTGCAGTATGAGGGAAGTGTTTGGTGTCGACCTTCTCGGAGCAATGTATTAGAGAAATCTTAGGACAAGTGATGTTGAAAGCATGGCAAAAGTCAACAAGATATTGTACTTGAGCTTTACGCTGTTCATCAGTAGGATAAGGAATCACAGCTGCATCAGTAAAGAATATTAGTTTGTTATACTCTGCTAATTTAGCAACAGCAATATGGGTTAAGACCGCCCCTTTAGGTAATATACCTAGTTGCTTATCTAATATAGCGCGTAGCAGAACATCCGTATTGACAAAACCTTTCATTATTATATCGGCTTGCTTCTCTCGGATAAGTGCCACAGCCTTACGTGATGCCTCTTCAGGAGAGTCTACAATAATAGTTTCAAAGCCTTCCTTTTGTGCAAAAGTGTTCCGTGTAGTTTCAGAGCATATCAATATGGGCTTTATAAAACCTTCGTGGGCAGCTAATGAGACTGCTTCTTGTGTGTGGCTCTCTTCTGGCCATACAACAACTGCACGCTTACAAATATGTTTCTCTTTGAGCAGACTTATTAGTTGTTTAAAGTCTTTGATACTTCTTTCTTTTTCTGGCATGTTTTGTTGATTTTTAAGTAGTAGTATGATAACGCAACAAAGATACTATTTTGTTTTGATATATAGATTCATTTTAAGGAAAAAACTGATTAAAATTCTTTTATTCCCATTAGTTGCAGTATATTTGCAGCTAAATTAGAGTCTATATGAAACGTCTACTTTTCTTTTTCTTAACGTGTATGGTTGTTGTTATTGGTTTCGCACAGACAACTAATCATACGCCTATACCAAAAGATGCTATTTTCTATAATGCACGTTGGCAAGGAGTTGCCACGGCAAATAAGGCGGCGTATTATCGTGTTCTTACTATAGATAATAGAGGGGCTAAGATGTTCTATGACTATTACATTACGGGGCAGTTGCGTGCAGAGAAGCATTACATAAGCATCAATCGTCAAGATGATAAACTAACGAAGTTAGAGGGAGTGTGCCGTACATTTTATAAGTCAGGTAAGGTTGAGTCTGTAATGCAATATAAGAATGGTGTAGCTAACGGGCGTGCCCTTTCTTTCTTTCCTAGTGGGAAGGTCGGTATGAAACTGAATTATCGTAATGGTGTTTTAGATGGACCTTGTTATGCTTATAATGAACAAGGTAGGGTAGAGTACACGACTATCTGGCGTGACGGCTCTCGTATATCAGATTCAAAGGGAGGTAAAGATTACTATATAAATAAGGTGACGAATGAAGATGAGTTTTGTGAGCGGTATCGTGTAAGGGAGCGTGTAAACGTGGCGCAATCTAGACAGGTAAACACATCAACGATTGATGACAAGAAGATTGAAAAGCGTGAAGCCCCTGCAAGTAAAGTTACATCTTCTACAATAAAGAAGAATGAGAGCCAACAAGCGAATAGAACAGCTGCTTCTCAACAGAAAGTTTCCAAGGAAATGACAGAAGAAGAGCGATTGATAGCAGAGGTGAAATATCCAGATGCACCAGCAGTTGTTACCGAGTCATCGAAAGGTAATTCTTCGAAGAAAGAGAAGGTGAAAGCACCAACGATTCCAGATGAATGTTTGTTCCCATTCCCTTACTTATGTCACATCTTACTAGATGATACTGAACGTTTGAAGGATATACCATCTTTGGTTGCGTTGAGTAAAGTGTTTGCGTTGAAAGATTCACAAACCATCAATGGGTATAGTACTCAGAAAGAGATTATCTTCCATCACAATATGTATTATGATGAACAGACAGGTCAAGATAAAGTTGTCGGTAAACAACCACGACAAATAGGCTATTTAGGTACTTATGTTGATCATCAGTTAATGTTAGAACGCATCAACCTATTTACTTGGTCTTCAGATGAAATTTTATCATTTGCTCGACAAGCTATTGAGGTTGGTTATCATGTCTTGGGTGGAGGAGATTATCAGTCCTTAGATGGTAACTTTATCTTAGAGCCTAAGAGTTCGAAGGTCAGTGATGGCTCACGATCTGTTCTTATTACCTTTACGCATCAGCCCAGTCTTTATGGAGGTCTTTACCATATTCAAATGGATGTAAGATGATAAAATGAGGTGATTTTATAAAGCTGAGATAAATAAGTCGTGAGATATGTGGTGAATTGCAAATTTTTGTCTATATTTGCAGAATCAACGTAATTGTGAATTAAAGAAACTTCGGTGTGTCTCTTAGTCTTCTCTTTCTGATACACTAAATATAACGACAACATATCGAATATGAAAGTAATTGAGAAACTTTGGAATTGGTATTTATCTGCCAATGCTTTACCTTACTGGGTTATTTTAGCCATTGATATCTTTATCTGTTATTTCTCTGGTTTATTCGTCTTTTGGTTGTATTCTCATGGTGCTTTGGCTTGGGGTTATATTGCATTGTTCTCTAAGACAATCCTTATTTACATGATTTTCAACCTGATAGGTTTTAGAATCTTCCATACCTATTCAGGAATCATTCGATACTCCTCTTTTGTTGATTTACGACGTGTTGGTTTAGCAATGTTATCGTCTTTAATTGTTGCTGAAGCCATGCATTATGTTATTTATTATTGGGATCTCGATTTTATTCGACTTCAAGGACGACAGATAGCAGCAATGTACCTCGTTGCTACAATTGGAATGATGTTGTTTAGAATTGTTGTTAAGTCTCTATATGATGTTCTTTTCAATACGGGTGGTGGTATGCGGACGCTCATCTATGGTGTGAAAGATGGTGGTATCGGTTTAGCCAAGAGCATTCGAAGTAGTAAACCTAATAAGTTTACTTTGAAAGGCTTTATTGCTCATGATTCAACTTTCAAAGGACGTATCTTGATGGGTGAGAAGGTCTATATAGTAGATGATGATTTGGCAGAAACTATCAGGGAGTTGAAGATTAAGGCTGTCTTGGTTTCTCCTTTACAGAATGAGCGTTTCCGTGATGACCAAGAGCTACAAGATGTCTTGTTAAGTCAAGGTGTCCAGATCTTTATGAGTGAAGGTGAAAAGGAATGGAGTCAGGATGATGATTATTCAAATGTACAACTAAAGGAGATTAGTATTGAAGATCTTCTCCCACGTGACCAGATTCGTGTAGATATGGATTCTATCGGTGCTCTCCTGCGTGGGAAGAAGATTATGATTACAGGTTCTGCCGGTAGTATTGGTTCTGAGATGGTACGTCAGATTGCCATTTATAAGCCTGCCGAATTGATACTGATTGATCAAGCCGAAACGCCACAACATAATATTCGATTGATGATGCACTTTGAGTGGCCTAACATCAAAGCACATACAATCGTTGCAAGTATTGCTAATGCTGATCGTATGGATAAGATTTTCCAAACTTATAAGCCTGATTACGTGTTCCATGCCGCCGCTTATAAGCATGTGCCAATGATGGAGAACAACCCTTCAGAGAGTATTCAGAACAATGTTTGGGGAACGAAAGTTATTGCGGATTTGAGTGTTAAGTATGGCGTTAAGAAGTTTGTTATGATATCTACAGATAAAGCTGTAAATCCAACGAATGTGATGGGTTGCTCTAAACGAATCTGTGAGATATATTGCCAGAGCTTAAACAAAATGATTAACGAACAAGCTAATGGTAAACCAGTGACGCAGTTTGTAACAACTCGTTTTGGTAATGTATTAGGCTCTAATGGATCTGTTATTCCTTTGTTTGAGAAGCAGATTAAGGCAGGTGGACCTGTTACGGTTACTGACCCAAAGATTATTCGTTTCTTTATGCTTATTCCAGAGGCTTGTAAACTCGTGTTGGAAGCTGGTACGCATGGTAGTGGAGGAGAGATATTTGTCTTTGATATGGGTAAGCCCGTAAAGATAGCAGATTTAGCGAAACGAATGATAAAACTCTCTGGAGCAAAGAATGTTGAGATTAAGTATACTGGTTTGCGTGCAGGTGAGAAGCTCTATGAAGAAGTTTTGAGCACAACAGAGAATACTCTTCCTAGTTTCCATGAGAAGATTCGTATAGCAAAGGTACGTGAATATGACTTCAAAGAGGTTGAGGCTCAGATTAATTCCCTTATCTCTTTGAGTCACACATACGATGATATGGCTATCGTTGAAAAGATGAAAGAGATAGTACCAGAGTATGTAAGTAATAACAGCAAGTATACGATATTGGATAAGAAAACTGTAAGCAATAAATAATGGATAAAGCCTATTCTGTATTCCTGAGTTTAGTAAAAAGTGAGTTATGGCAAACTCCTTTAGATTTGAGTTTATCTCATTCCGATTTTACTGATGTTTACAACATTGCTTCAAAGCAAGCAATGTTAGGCATACTTGCTGCAAGTTTGATTCGTAATGACGTACAGTTAGAGAGGCAAGATGTACTTAAAATCCTAACTATTCAAAGTACGATAGCGAAAAGTAATAGAGCTCTGAATGCAGAGTTGGAAAGGTTGCGTTGTCTGTTGGATAAGAATAAAATAGATGCGATTGTTGTAAAGGGGCAAACTATAGGTATCTATTATCCTGATCCTTTTTCTCGTACACCTGGAGATATTGATTTCTATTGTGATACAAAGAATCTAGCAAAGGTTATTCCTGCTATTGCGCATGATTGGGGAATTAATATTAATGTTGAACCAACCGATCAACATTTTGAGATAGACCACAACGCTATAACATTGGAGCTGCATCATTGCTTGATGAGATTTGCTAGTCATAAGTCCCAAAAGATATGGAATCGTATCTTTGAGAATCTCAAGCCTTCTTTTGTCAATGTTAATGGCTCTTCTATTCAAACATTAGAACCAACATTAAATCTCCTTTATACCTTCCTACATCTTTATCATCATCTGATAGAGTTAGGTGTTGGTTTGCGCCAATTCTGTGATGTTGCGATCCTTCTTAAAGTTTATCATGACGTTATCGATAAAGAACAGCTGTATAGATGGCTGGATGAACTAGACTTTAGGAAAGCCTTTGATGCTATTCAGTTGATATTGGTAAAGTTGTTAGGCTTGGATGAGAAGTTTGCTCTATGTCCTATTCCTGTCGATGACTCTTCCGACACAATTTCTTTGTTTATGGATATAGTTTGGTTCGGTGGTAACTTCGGCTTTCATGGTTATAATAGGAGTTTCCGATTTAAGAGCCAATATTTCCTTGTTACAACTTATCGAAAGCTCCAATTATATTATCGCTTTTATCGTTTTTCACCGCGTGAGATTCGTGCCTCCGTATTATCGGCAATCCCTCACAAAGCAATGTTAGCTTTTAAGGGTAGGCTTTAAAAACCGTTTTCATAAGACACGCAAAAAAGAGTTCGCGAACTCTTTTCAGATTGTTCGCGAACAATTTTGTGAATCTCTTAGTACTCTTTAATCTATCTTCTGTCGAATGCGTATTCCGTTGCTGTTAGATACGTATTCCTGTTCCGTTAGATACGGTGAGCGTTGCTGTTAGATGCGGTGAGCGTTGTAACTAGATACGTATCTGTCAGCAGCGCAATACGTATTTGTCGGTAGGGGAATGCGGTGAGTGTAGCACTGGAATACGCATCTAGCAGAATGTCTATACTGTAAGGTGTAAATCTCTCTTGGAAGTTTCAACCACTTATTTGGGAGCATCGTTCTCTGTTCCTGACAATATATACTTTTGTCATTGACAATATGTACTTTCGTACACCACGAAATGTACTATTGTGCCCCACAAAATATACTTTCGTCAAAGAGCGACTAATACGGGAAGTAGTTCGTTGAAATTGCGGATGCGGTTTGCTATAAATTTATATGCTGTTTGCGTAAAATTTCTAACCGCTTCCCCATAAATTTATATACGGTTAGAAATTTACGGGGAAGCGGTTAGAAATAAATTTATATCAAATAAAAGTCTTTGGATAGGCGGATAGTAATGCTGCTAGGTTTAAGTTTTAGTAAATGTTTATCTAAAATAGAATAGATATGAAGAAATGCACCCCATGAACTGAAGTGCATTTCTTTATTATTGAAATAGATAAAACTATTTATCGTTACTTTGCATAAGCAACAGAACGGGTTTCACGAATTACTGTAATCTTAACTTGACCAGGATAAGTCATTTCGTTCTGAATCTTCTCTGCTATTTCAGAGCTTAATTTCTCACTCTCTACATCGTCCATCTTATCAGCACCAACGATGACACGGAGCTCTCGACCTGCCTGTATTGCGTATGTCTTTGTCACACCTGGATAACTCATTGCAATAGCTTCCAAATCATTCAAGCGCTTAATGTAAGCTTCAACAATCTCTCGACGAGCACCTGGACGAGCACCAGAAATAGCATCACAAACCTGAACAATCGGTGCAAGAAGAGTTGTCATTTCTATTTCATCATGGTGGGCTGCAATAGCATTGCAAATATCTGGTTTCTCCTTATACTTCTCAGCAAGCTTACCACCATAGATTGCGTGTGGTAAATCAGTCTCCTCATCTGGGACTTTACCAATATCATGCAATAAGCCAGCACGCTTTGCCTTCTTTGGATTCAAACCTAACTCACTTGCCATAACAGCGCAAAGGTTTGCTGTCTCACGAGCATGTTGAAGAAGATTCTGCCCGTATGAAGAACGATATTTCATCTTACCAACAATGCGAATCAACTCTGGGTGTAAACCGTGAATACCAAGATCTATTGCCGTACGCTTACCAGTCTCAATTATCTCATTATCAAGCTGCTTTTTAACTTTTGCAACAACCTCTTCAATACGTGCTGGATGAATACGTCCATCTGCAACTAGTTGATGAAGAGCCAAGCGGCAAACCTCACGGCGAATTGGGTCGAAAGCCGAAATAACAATTGCTTCTGGCGTGTCATCAACAACAATCTCTACACCTGTTGCAGCTTCCAAAGCACGGATATTACGACCCTCACGACCAATGATGCGCCCTTTTACCTCATCGCTATCAATATGGAAAACACTTACAGAGTTTTCTATAGCCGTTTCTGTTGCTACTCGTTGTATAGTCTGAATAACTATCTTCTTTGCTTGTTGATTCGCATTAAGTTTGGCTTCATCAACAATCTCATTGATATAAGAAGCTGCATCCAACTTCGCTTGATCTTTCAAGCTCTCTATTAAACGTTCTTTCGCTTCCTCGGAGCTAAGCCCTGAAAGTTCCTCAAGCTTAATACGCTCCTTTTCCTGCATCTTTTCAAGATCCTGTTGTTTAACCTGTAACAACTTCTTTTCATTGTCAACACGCTGTTGCTGCTGATCAACATCCTGTTTACGACGATTGACCTCTTCTTGTCTTTGATTCAAAGCACCCTCACGCTGCTTCAGTCTGTTTTCTCCTTGCTGTATCTTGAGCGTGCGTTGTTGGACCTCCTTTTCCAGTTCGCTCTTCTTATTTAGGAACTTTTCCTTTACTTCAAGAAGCTTTTTTTCTTTCAATACTTCTGCAGCTTTTTCTGCCTTTTCCATTGTATCTTTATATTTTCCTGTCAAGATATAGCGGAAAAGAGCAAAGCCACCAGCACATCCTGCAGCCAAACAGACTGCAGCAATTATAACTGTTACAATTGGACTCATTTATTTTATCTTATGATTTTAGTTAATATTCTCGTTACTTCTTTAATGCATCTTCAATCTCAGAAGTGAGTTTGCCGAGAATATCATTGAAAGGAGCAGTATCATTACGCATACCCTCTTTCTTATATCGTAATGCAATATCTAACATTGCCATATATGCGATATCCTTATCACTCTTTTTCCCTTTAAAAAGAGTAGCATAAGTATTAACAGTATCTGTAATGAGTTTTGCTGCCGAACGATAAAACTCTTCGTCTTCTCTTGGAACGTTTACAGAGAGTTCTGCATCATAAACATGCAATCTAATATGTAGTTTATCGTCTGCCATTATATTCTAGATTATTTCTCACTTAAAAGAGTGATGCACTTATTGACATCACGAATGAGTTTTGTAACGCGCTTCTTAGCAACTTCCATATCACCATCCGTGACCTCAAGCATCTTTGCCATTTTCAACGTACGGTAGTTTTCCTGCTCCTGCCGCAACTGCGATTGAAGATCTTTTATTTCTTCTTCATGCTGAGCTACTAGTGCGTAGAGATCACTATTCTCATTCTTCAACTCTTCATACTGAAGAATCATCTGCCGTACACGAATCGCAAACGTATTCAGAGTTTTCTCATTCGCATTCATAACTTACCTTATTGTTTTGGCTACAAAGTTACATTAAAGTTTTTATTTAAGCAAATATATACTTGAATTATTTTGATTGTGTCTCTTCCGCCCCTTTGGGCTCCTTTTTAGCTAGCATAACGATCTGATAGACAAAGTCTGTAACCCATTTACGACTAAATCTAAGTCGTTGGTCATACTGACGGATGGACATAACAGCTTTTATAACGCCAGGGTCTGAAAAACTATTTTTATCGTAAATATCATTCACAGTTTTCTCTGTCATTGTATAGATGACTTTCTTAAAAATACCTGGAACACGTAGTTTAAATTTCATAAGATTACCAACCAACATCATCAAATCCTGTGTAAATCCCTGAAATTGGTACAAATAAGGTTGCACATCCTGCATCTTTTTACAGTTCTTCTTTATACTTGCATCTATTTCATCAAAAAAACTATCGTCTACTTTATAAATATTTTTCATCGTCTTCCTAACACTAACTTTCTCGCCAAGTCCTAACTTGTTATTAAGCGTAGGAACACGGAACGTCTGTTTATAAGTCCGCAGGTCCGGCAACATCGCTAAATTATTGATACCCAACCTAGATGCAAGTACAGACTGAAAATAGACTCGAACTAACATCATATAGTCTTCCATTCCTCCAGACTTTGCTTGTTCTTTTTCCCCTCGGTTGAAAATCGATGATATTATTCCCATATTTGTTTATATAATTAATTTTATTACACTCTCGAATTTACTATATTTTGATTGCAAAGTTAATTAAAAAAACAAGAAAAACACGTATTCACGATATGTTTTTCATTTTCATTCTTTTTAATTTAAATTAAAATTCTTATCTTTGCAGACAGTATATTAGCATTGTTAAATGAGAACAAACGGAATAGCAATGATTTCATAAAATGGATTATTGTCCTCAACGATTTCATTAGCTTGAATATAAATATAAATGGGTCTTTTAAAGCTTATTTCTGCCAAAATGCTCTTATCGTATTAGGTTACAGGAGAATATTAATAACTGACCACACATAAGTAAATTAAGAAGTATCTTTAAAGATTCGAATCCATAAAAAGAGAACCAAGTATGATATGGTACATGAGAATTGAGTCCTTCCAATTTGACATAAAGAACATCTTTATGATAACATGAAGCATCATCTGTACAGTTAAGCATACTTATTCAAAGTTGAAACTACTAATTTATAAAACAAATATTAAGATTGATCATTATGAAAGGTATAGTTCTTGCAGGGGGTTCGGGCACACGCCTTTATCCAATAACTAAGGGTATAAGTAAACAACTAATACCGATCTTTGATAAACCGATGATATATTATCCCGTATCAGTATTAATGCTGGCAGGTATACGAGAGATTCTAATAATCTCAACCCCTCATGACCTCCCTGGCTTCAAAAGACTTCTTGGGGATGGTAGCAGTTTTGGCGTACACTTTGAATATGCGGAACAACCTTCTCCAGATGGACTAGCGCAAGCATTCATAATTGGAGAAAACTTCATAGGGAAAGATTCTGTTTGTCTTGTATTAGGTGATAATATATTCTATGGTGCAGGATTCAGCGGGCTCTTGAGAGACAGTGTACACATGGCAGAGAATGAGAACAAAGCAACGGTCTTTGGATATTATGTTAATGATCCCCAACGATATGGAGTGGCAGAGTTTGATAAAAACGGGAAATGCTTGAGCATCGAAGAGAAACCTGCAAATCCAAAAAGCAATTACGCTGTAGTAGGGTTATATTTCTATCCTAACAGTGTTGTTGAAATTGCCAAAAAAATTAAGCCATCCCCTCGTGGAGAACTGGAGATAACAACAGTAAACCAAGAATACCTCAGAAAAGAGCAGCTCATGGTTCAAACCTTACAACGTGGCTTTGCTTGGCTAGACACTGGAACTCATGATAGTTTATCCGAGGCAAGCACTTTCATAGAATGCATAGAAAAAAGACAAGGATTAAAGATTGCATGCCTTGAAGAGATTGCTTTCAAAAAAGGATGGATTTCAAAAGAAAGATTGGTAAAAGAAGCACAACCCATGGCTAAAAATAACTATGGTAAATATCTACTCCAATTAGTCGGTGACAGATAAATTTATATTCTTGACCACTAAATTAAGAAACAAATAATAACAGATATGGAAGAAAAAACAAAATTAGACCAGGAAAAAGAGCAGCACATCCAGGATGGATTATCATCTTTTGATTTTAGTGCACTCTATAGGACAATTATATTGAATTGGTACTGGTTCATTTTATCATTAGTAATCTTTGGTGGCATTGGAGCTATTTATCTACGATATGCAACTCCAATGTATCAAGCAACAGCTAAACTACTCATTAAAGATGAGCCGACAAATAATAGCAGAAGCCAATCTCCACTGAATATCTCAAACCTTGGTACTATATCTAATTCCACAGGTATAGACAATGAAATGGAGATATTAACTTCACATTCAATTGCGGAAGATGCAATTCGAGATCTAAAACTATACGTCAACTATGCAGTTCAAGGAAGAGTAAAGGACATCATGATGTACCGTAATCAGCCTCTTAACGTAGATATTGATCCTGTCCATCTAACAAAATTAAACATGCCAATGGACCTAATCATTACAAAAGAGGGTAATACTTACAATGTCAATGGTACATATTACGTATCTAAGGATGAATTCTCCAATGAAGGTCCATTCTCTTTAAACAGGAAGTTTACTTCTTTACCTATATCGATCCCAACGAGAGCTGGTATTATTACTATTAGCTCAAACAATGGAAGAATATTACATGATGGACAGGTACTTAAAGTAAACATACTATCACCTAAGATGGCATCTAACAAGTATGTTAGTGAACTACAAGTTGCACAATTATCAAAAGCAACATCTATAGCCCAACTACAATTGAACGATGAGATTCCAGAACGCGCACTTGATTATTTAAAGCAACTTTCTATCGTTTATAATCGTCAGGCTAATGAGGATAAAAACATAGTAGCCCTCCGTACAGAGAAGTTTATAAATAGCCGTCTAGAGAAGATCAATGCAGAGCTTGGTAAGACAGAAGGAGAATTACAAAACTACAAGCAACGCAATGGAATGGTTGAGTTAAAAATGAATGCAGGTAATTCTGTTGCAAACCAAAATTCTGCAGAACTAAAACTTGCAGACACAGAAACACAGATTGAACTTTTCAATACCATTGCAAAAGAAGTTGAGAATTCTTCACGTAACCTTTCACAAGTAATTCCTTCAAATGTTGGATTAGACGACCAAAGTTCTACTACATTAATTAATCGCTACAATGAATTAGTACTCGAGCGTAATCGCTTACTTCGAAGTGCTTCGGAAAGCTCTCCTGTCGTAGAGCCTCTTACAGCACAGATCCGTGAGCTGAATGTAAACATAAGACGTGCAATAGCGGCAGCACGTCAGAATTTACAGATACAACGTGATGCAGTTCTAGCGCAAGTAAATAAGTTTGACGAACAAGTAGCAGAAACCCCACAACAAGAGCGTATACTAACACAAATTGGAAGACAGCAAGAGGTTAAATCAGGATTGTACCTGATGTTGCTCCAGAAACGTGAGGAAAATAGTATCTCTTTGGCAGCCACAGCAGATAAAGGTAGGCTAATTGATGCACCACAACTTATTGGAAAAATTAGTCCGAAGTCAAGCTACATCATGTTAATAGCTCTTCTTATCGGCTTGGCAATTCCTGTTGGTGTTATCCTCATCCTACAATTCTTCCGTTATAAGATTGAAGGTCACGACGATGTAGCACGACTGACAAAACTTCCGATTATTGCAGATGTTGCTATTGCTAGCAATTCAGCCAAAGGAAAAGCTGACATTGTTGTACACGAGAATCAAAACAACCAAATGGAGGAAATTTTCCGTTCTCTTCGTACCAATCTGCAATTTATGTTGCATGAAGGACAAAAGGTCGTTTTGTTTACCTCCTCTACATCAGGCGAAGGTAAAACATTCACAGCTGCTAATCTATCAGTAAGTTTCGGCCTTTTAGGGAAAAAAGTTATTCTTGTTGGTCTTGATATCCGCCGTCCACGTCTTGCAGAACTATTCGGAATCAACGACCACAAACATGGTATCACAAACTTACTTGTAAAAGAAGATCCCACAGCAGAAGAATTACAAGAACAAATACTCCCTTCAGGTGTCAATAAGAACCTTGATCTTCTCATGGCTGGCCCAATTCCACCGAATCCAGCAGAATTAATTGCACGTAAATCATTAGAGACTATTGTCAATCTTTTAAAAGATAAGTATGATTACATCATGATTGATACAGCCCCTGTTGGTTTGGTCACTGATACATTACAGATAGCACGTATTGCGGATGCTTCTGTATACATGTGCCGTGCAGATTATACTCCTAAATCAAGCTTTAACTTGATTAATGACTTAGCAAAAGAAGACAAATTACCTAACATGGCAGTCGTACTGAATGGCATTGATATGTCTAAGAAGAAATATAGCTATTATTATGGCTATGGTCGCTATGGGAAGTACGGAAGATATGGAAAAGCAGGCTATGGAGCAGGCTATGGACAATATAGTACATATGGTAATTACAGTAAGAGCCATTATGGAAACAAGGATGATCATTCTATAAAGAGATAATTCTTATTTTTTTTATAAAGACAAAATGACAATTGCAATAGATTTCGACGGGACCATCGTCGAGCACAAATATCCTAAAATCGGTAGCGAAATTCCTTTCGCTACCGATACTCTTAAGATGCTAATAAAAGATGGACATCGCCTCATCTTGTGGAGTGTTAGAGAAGGCGAACTACTCCAAGAGGCTGTTGAGTGGTGTCATACAAAAGGCGTAGACTTTTGGGCTGTAAACAAAGACTATCCAGAAGAAGAAAAAAACAAGAACAATCATTTTTCACGTAAGCTCAAAGTGGATATGTTTATAGATGATCGCAATCTTGGAGGACTACCCGATTGGGGAACAATCTATCAAATGATAACGAACCATGAGACATGGGAGACTCTAAACTATCGACATCTATCCTTAGAGGAGCATAAGGCACCTAAAAAGAAACACTGGTGGAGTTTTTAATGGACTGAATATTAAGGAGAGTGCTCAAACACTCTCTTTTTTTATTCACGAATAACCAGCTTATGGTAGCAAGAACATAAACTCTCTATTTTTCAAATAACCTTTGGTCTACCTACATCTTTCTGACTATAGTTCGTTTTCACATTCAGAACGCATCATAAGGTACTACCATAACAGCTCTATAGGTAACAAACTGAAGCACACTGTAATGGGCATAACATATAGTTTAAGAAAAGAAAAATATAGTATTTTCTATCACAGAATATACCAAGCAAACAAATATAATCATACCCCGCAAATAGGTCCTCTCGTACCCAGCTGCTGGATACGAGAGGACTTGTTCGCTGGGTAGAACTCTACTCTATCGTTGGGTAGAATAGGGATTGCAGGCTGAGAGTTCCTCCACCTAACTGTTGGATATAAAAAAAAGAAAAGAGAAATATATTCCCTTTCTCTTATTACCTACCTTCCCAAAGATAGAGAGAAGTGAAACGGATATACCTCTCTTGGGACATCAATTAAAATTAAATGCAGAAAGACCTATCATTACCTATATGAATATTATAGCTATAATATTCCACATGTCTCTAATGCCGTAACTGATAACGTAAGTACGCTTTATAAAACATATGCCACCAACGAGAGATTGGACGACCTAAAATCGTTTCAGAAGGGAAGTCCAAAGCAAAGTGAAAATTTCTATACATCTCTATAAAATACTGAGTATAAACAGACTTACCCGCGAAAGAATAACGCTCATCATAAAACCCAAAGTTACCACTTTGAAGGATTTCCGAAACAAGGAGCTTACCTATTCGAACATTAGGTGGCATAAGTAAGGAATTCTCCGACAATCCAAGAACCTCTTTCATTATATACATAACACCTGCGGCAAACTTATACATACCAGTCTCTTTTAGTACACATACCGTTTC
>ERZ772786.183-NODE-183-length-25675-cov-5.245160_pt1 | contig 25675 bp, 25 predicted proteins | sample MGYA00511473_ERZ772786 | MGnify/ENA primary metagenome ERZ772786 (study PRJEB29015, sample SAMEA2738025) | human oral metagenome | biome: human oral; feature: human-associated habitat; material: saliva | place: China | collected 2252 ...
AAGGCAAGGGACTTTGACTCCCTCATGCGTTGGTTCGAATCCAGCTACCCCAGTTGTTATGTTTCGCCGAAGTGGCGGAATAGGCAGACGCGCCAGACTCAAAATCTGGTTCCTTCACGGGAGTGCCGGTTCGACCCCGGCCTTCGGCATAACATAAAAGCTAACGTGCCTATTGTTAGCTTTTTTTTATATAATTAATTGGATTATTTTATAGTTAATAAAAAACTACTGAAAATTATTGAATTCAGTAGTTTTTTGTTATATTAAATGCGTTTTTAAAATCAGTAAAAGCGTAAAGTCTGAACTGAAAAGCTTGCTCCAGCAATGATAAAAATATAGCCAATAATCAAGGATTTGAGGATATTTCCGTCACCATGAACGATTAGAGGAATCAAAAATCCTGCTAAGCACAGAATTGGGGTCCATGTTCTAGTTGCTAGATTATGCCAGGCTAAATAGAAAATTAATAGTGAAAGAATTGCTCCCACAGCTAGAATTAAAATCAGTAGTGTAGAGTTGATTGCTGTTAGATTACCATTTATCCAGAAGACGCCATGTTTTAGTATCTCATCCACCTTTCCTCTGTAAGTCCCATCAATATCATACCGTTGCCAATCTACTTTAAAAAAAGTATGGTTTAAGGCAATATAAGTGATGGTAATAAGTAGCGAAAGAATGGAATATAAAAATAAAATCCATCTTTTAATATTATTTGGTTTGTTTATAAAATTTTTCATAGTTCTCCTTTTTACATTATTTTTAATAAGGTAATAGTTTAAAAAATGTGTCTAGTAGTTTGATTGCAGATCCACTAAAAAGATTCACTGAGCTATGGACAATCGCGCTCTCGATGAAATTATTTCTTTTTGAATAAACCCAAGTAATAATAAAAGAAAGGATGAGATATGGAAGTAAGTACCAAGAAAATCCTGTATGGACAAGAGCGAAAAGTAGAGAAGAGATTAGAAAGGCAATCTTTTTATTAGTTATTGAACCAAAAATATAACTTCTAAACAATAGCTCTTCCGAAAGTGGAACAATAATTCCTAGTATATATTTTTGACAAATGGTTGGTAGTTGGCCTAAAATATCCGACATACCAGTATCACTCGTCACGGAAGAAATAATTTGTGTTTTTAGGACAAATACTGTTACTAGATAATTAATTGTTAAAGTGAAAAACACAATCCCCATCAGCCCAAAAATACGCTTTAAATGCCAGTTTTTAAGTGTGTTTTTTAAATACCCAAGCTTCCAAGCAATTATAAAAATGAGTATTAATACCACAGTCATTAATAGTGGGAAGGTCCAAGAAGAATTAGTATATAAAAAATCGGTAAAGAAAAAGATTCTTTTATTAAAGAAATAGGCAAAAACTAAAACAAGGGGATATTGATAAAGAATGTTTAATAAAAGAAAAAATAGAATTCCTAAAATATTAATTTTGTATTTTTTTAAAATCATGGCTGTTCTCTTGTAAAAATTTTTAGTGAGTGTTGCAGGTTCATCACTATAAATTTTTGAAGTTCATTTAAATTCTTCTTCATAAGCATCTCCTTAATTATAAAAAAACTATATATTCAAACTATTTTGAATATATAGCATAATATTAGCACTTGATCAATAACATGTCAAAGAAATTTGTGTATTTTTAATATAAATGCCATTATTTAATCAAAAGTAGTATGTATAATAAGTTTCATCTACTAAAAAATAGATAAACTGACCTATTATAAATAGGTCAGTTTTATTTTATAGTAAGGGTTTATTCAAAATCTAGACCTGTTATATTTTTTGAAATCTGCCAAAGTCTATCTGCGTCATTGTGGTCTATTGCATGCGGACGTAAGCCACCAGCAAAATTATTAGCTTCTTCTGATGTCATAAGTCTAGCAATATTAAGTTCTTCACAATAAAGGCCACCCTTACCTTCTAAATCAGGGCTTGTTGAGGCCCAAAGAGGTGTTGCGGCACCTTGAGCTATTGTTTTTAAATAGCGATATTTACTTCGGTCAAAGCCGGATTTAAGTGCATTAAAAAATACGGGGATGTGAATTAATTTAAAATAGTCGGCTAGGTAGCGAAGCCAAGGTGTAATAGGTGAATTTTGACGACCAATATTTGTCATTGGAATCATACCAGGGTGGACGGCAAAACTTCTAATTCCATATTTTTTTCCTAATTCATCTAGTTTTATTGAAAATAAAACGTTGGCAGTTTTAGATTGTTGGTAGCCTATTTGGGGATTATAGTTTTCTATTTTTTCAAAATTCCAATCTTCTAGTAATGGTGTCATTTGTTGAGCACGACTGGATAAATTTATAACTCTTGAGTTTTTTGCATTTTTTAAAGCGGGTAAAAGTTCCATTGTTAATTGATAGTGGCCTAGATGGTTTGTGGCAAAGTGATATTCTATTCCTTGAGAATTTCTTTTTAAAGGAAGATACATTAGTCCAGCGGAATTAATAAGAATATCTAGTTTTGAATTATTTTGCAGAAAACTTTCAGCAAATTGATGAATACTTTCTGGATTGGTGAGGTCAAGGGGAAGAATATCAATCTTTTTTATTTTAGATAAATTTTTCTTGGCTACTTCCATTCTTCGGGCAGGAACAATAATTTTTGCTCCAGCATGTGAAAGTTGTTTGGTCATCTCTAAACCAATACCAGAATACCCACCAGTGATGATGATTGTTTTTCCTGAAAGATTAATATTTTTCATAACTTTATTTGCTGTTGTTTTATAATTAAATTTGTAGTTTGCTATTGGTTCTTGGTTTATCATAATAAAATTTTCCTTTGTGTTATAATATTTATGTGATACAAGTGTAACGGCAAAAAAGAACTTTTACAATTAACTTTGGACGGTTTGTCTTTAAAAGTGACAACAAAATGAAAGTGTAACAGAAATGAAGCGAAAAGAGCAATATCAAGATTTTCATGACTTTATTATTGAAGGAACGATGTTGTGTTTAGAGAAATATACAATCAATGAATTGCCATTGACAGAAGTTTGCAAAAAAGCCGGGGTGAGTCGGATGACTTTCTATCGGCACTTCAAAAATAAGGAAGAAGTCGTATTAGAGTATTTTGAGCTAATCTATGATAAATTTCTTAAAGAACTTTTGGAGCTAGAAAGTATTAACTCACTTATTTTAAGTGAGAAGTTGGTGGGACTATTTGTTGAACAAGAAGAAGAAATAGAAAAAGCTGTCAAGGGGAATTATTATTCGCTGGTTTTTCAGGTATTTGCTCAAAAGATGACTATTTTTTATAATGAAACAACGACTTGGGCTGATTATTTAGGGACAAAGCAAAAATTTTGGAACGATTTTATGGCTGCTGGTTTATTTTATGTTTTAGGAAATTGGGTGAAAAATGGCTGTCAAGAGCCTTATGATGAAGTGGTGAAGATGGTTGTAGAATTCCATGAATAAGTGAACAGATAAAAAGGCTCAAATTATTTTGAGCCTTTCTTTTAGCCAATAAATTTTTTCCCTTGTTTATTAAGAATCACTTTTGTAATTTCAATGACAAGGGTTGGGATTAAAGCTAAGATGATAGCTATTAGCCAGTGTGTCATTGATAAAGGAGCAACTTCTAAGATGTTCATCAAAATAGGAACATTTGTAAATAGCACGGTTATTCCTAGTGATAATAGTGTGGTACCAAAAATCATTTTATTAGTGGTAATTCCTCTTGTGAAGATGGATTCATTACTTCTAGCATTATAGATATTTATTGTAGAAGCAAGGGTTAATATCACAAAGGCCATTGTTTGTCCGAGTTGATGGTTGGGTGTCAATCCGGCGATTTCAATAAACCTACCGAGATAAAAACCAACTAGAGCAGTAATGATGAATGCTGTAGAACAAATGGCGATACGCCAGCTGACTCCTCTTGAGAAGATACTTTCTTTGACTCCAACAGGTGGTTGTTCCATGATATGACTGTCGGCTTTTTCACGTGAAAGTCCAAATCCAGGAATTCCATCAGCAAGAACGTTGATGTAAAGGAGTTGAATTCCTGTAAAAGGCATTCCCCAACCGACAATTGCTCCAATGAGCATTGTTAGAATTTCAGCTACGTTTGCTGAGAGAAGGTAATAAATTGTTTTTTTGATATTGGTGTAAACGCGACGGCCTTCGCGAATGGCAGCGACGATGGTCGCAAAATTGTCGTCAGCAAGAATGATATCAGAAGCGGATTTTGCAACTTCTGTTCCAGCTATTCCCATTGCAGTTCCGACATCGGCTGCTCTTAAGCTGGGTGCGTCATTGACCCCGTCTCCTGTCATGGCGACGATTTGTTCTTTTTCTTGCCAGATTTTTACAATACGAAGTTTGTCTTCAGGACTTACTCGGGCATAGACCGAAATTTGTTCAATCATTTGGCTAAGTTCATCATCTGTCATTGATTTGAGCGTTAAGCCATCAATAACTTTATCTCCATCACGATAGATGTCAATTTGTTGAGCGATTGCTTTTGCTGTAAGCGCGTGGTCCCCTGTAATCATGATTGGTTTAATACCAGCAGCCCTTGCTTCTTGAACAGCAGCTTTTGATTCTAAGCGTGGAGGGTCAATCATTCCCACGATTCCAAGAAAGGTAAGATTATTTTCTAATTCAGTTAAATCTTCTGGGACTTTATCGATGATTTTGTAAGAAAGAGCAAGAACACGTAGAGCTTGGTCAGCAAAAATATCATGTGTTTTTTGGGCTTGGCTCAATAAATCATTTGATAAGTGAGTGGAAGTTTCCTTGTTATTTGAAGAAAGGAGCTGTGGATGTTGGGCTTGATGTTGACTGCTTGGTGCAAGTCTATCAAAAGCGCCTTTGGTCAGTACGAGATATTTTTCATTATCTTGCGGATGTGGAATGACAACGGTCATTTTTTTGCGTGAACTATCAAAAGGAAGTTCAGCAAGGCGTTTTGGATTTTTTTCGGGTTCATAAAGGTCATGAGTGATTAAAAAGCGAATGATTGCTGCTTCAGTTGGGTCACCATGGATTTCCCAATCACCGTCAACAATTTGTGCACTGGCGTTTGAGGCATATGCAAAATTTTGTATCAAGGAAACTTCTGAGTTTGATAATTGACCTCCTGACCAACTCTCTTGTCCAGATAGCCAAAGTTTTTGAATGGTCATCTGATTTTGTGTGAGTGTTCCGGTTTTGTCAGAAGCGATGACTGTCGCGTTTCCAAGAGTTTCAACGGCAGGGACATTTCGGATAATGGCTTTTTTCTGAGCCATATTTTCTACACCGTAAATCAAACTGAGGGTAACAATAACTGGAAGTGTTTCTGGAACGGCAGCGACTCCTAAAACAACGGCGGTCATTAAATTATCAACAAAAGGAACGTTTCCATACAAAAGGTTAATGACAAAGATTAAGATTCCGGCGGCAAAGGCAATGATTGCTAAGCGTTTGGCAAGTTTATCGATTCTTTTTTGAAGAGGAGTTTTTCCTTTTATTTGTTCGCCAATAAGTGTGGCAATTTGTCCCATTTGAGATGCGGAACCAACTGCGACAACGATTCCTTCGGCTGTTCCGTTAAGGATATTTGTTCCTGAGAAAACCATGTTCAGTTGATCTCCAAGAGGAACTTCGTCAGTAATATCAAGGTCAGCATTTTTGTCAATGGGTTCTGATTCGCCTGTCAGTGAAGATTCATCAACTTGCAGGCTATTACTTGTGAGTAAGCGAATATCAGCTCCAACTTGTATGCCGGCCGTCAGTTCAATGAGGTCACCGCAGACTAATTCACTTGAAGGAATAGTTTGGCGTTTTCCAGAACGAAGAACAGTTGATGTTGGTGAGGAAAGCTCTTTTAGTGCAGCAAGTGCATTTTCCGCCCTATTTTCTTGGAAGATTGAAACGAAAACGTTGATGGCAACGATAAGTAAAACAACAATTGTTTTAGTATAGTTTCCGTTACTGATATAAGCCAAATAGGCTGAGAGAACACCAACTAAAATAAGAATAATATTCATGACTTCTAAGAGGTGATGAAGAAGCTTTTGAAAAATATTTGGTCCCCTTTGTTCTTCAAAGTTATTATGACCGTATTTTATTCGTGAATTTGTAACTTGAGTTGGATTGAGACCAGTTTTACTATTAATATCATAGAATTTTTTTATATTATCAATGGATTCTGTTTTATAGTTCATATTTTTTAGCCCTTTCTTTTGGAAATTTACATTATAATATAATTATAATATATTTTTAATAATTCCTAGAACAATATGCAAATAAAATTTTTACAAAAGTCTGTATAATTAGCCGAAAATATGGTATTATGGATGATATGAAAACTAAAACAGTAAGTGAATTGGCAGAGCTTTTTGGAGTGACTCGCCAAGCGATGAATAAACGTGTTAAGTCGCTAGATACTAAATTTGTTGAAAAAAATGAGAAGAATGTAACAGTCGTTAATGCTGAGGGAATTCATGAACTTGAGGGATTATACGGAAAAGTGGTGACTGCCAAGGCAGAGGTTTTGGAAGAAAATGCTGACAAAGGTTCTGAGGTTGCGCTTAAGACAGATGATGCAACATCCGCCGCTTACGAAATGATTAGCGCTTTGATGAAAGATAAAAACGCTGAGATTGAACGTTTAAACAGTCAACTTATCTCCAAAGATCAACAATTAAATGTAAAAGATGCTCAAATTGCTGAAAAAGATGTACAGATTAAAAAACAGCAAGAGTTAATGGAAAAAGCTTTGACAGACCAAAAACAATTTTTTACGGATTTGCAAGAACAGCTAAAAACCACTGACAATAAGGGCTTTTTTGGGCGTTTATTTGGTAAGAAATAAATCATAAATTTGCTGAGCGTTTCATCAGTAAATTTTTTTATTGCTTTTTATAGAGGTGTAAGAAGAAATTATTCTTAAAAGTACGAGCTTTTTTAATGTTAAACGCTTTCAAGAAAAGTGGACTTCTTTTGCTTTTGTAGAGCGCTTTCTAAGGGAGTTTATGTTTGCAAATTTTAAAAAAAGTGTTAAAATAAAAGAGTAAGTTAAATTGTTAACTTAGTCAATTTAAAAGGTAAGCCTTTTATAAAATCTAATCCCTATAAGGAGGAAACTACTAATGGTAGTTAAAGTTGGTATTAACGGTTTCGGTCGTATCGGTCGTCTTGCTTTCCGTCGTATTCAAAATGTTGAAGGTGTTGAAGTTGTTGCAATCAACGACTTGACAGATCCAGCAATGCTTGCTCACTTGCTTAAATACGATACAACTCAAGGTCGTTTTGATGGTAAAGTTGAAGTTAAAGATGGTGGTTTTGAAGTTAACGGTAAATTCGTTAAAGTTACTGCTGAATCTAACCCAGCTAACATCAACTGGGCTGAAGTTGGTGCAGAAATCGTTCTTGAAGCAACTGGTTTCTTCGCAACTAAAGAAAAAGCTGAACAACACTTGCACGCTAACGGTGCTAAAAAAGTTGTTATCACTGCACCTGGTGGATCTGATGTTAAAACAATCGTTTTCAACACTAACCACGAAGTACTTGATGGAACTGAAACAGTAATTTCAGCTGGTTCATGTACAACTAACTGTCTTGCTCCAATGGCTGATACTTTGAACAAACAATTCGGTATCAAAGTTGGTACAATGACTACAGTTCACGGTTACACTGGTGACCAAATGACTCTTGATGGCCCACACCGTGGTGGAGACTTCCGTCGCGCACGTGCTGCAGCTGAAAACATCGTACCTAACTCAACAGGTGCTGCTAAAGCTATCGGTCTTGTATTGCCAGAACTTCAAGGTAAACTTCAAGGACATGCTCAACGTGTACCAGTTCCAACTGGTTCATTGACTGAACTTGTTACTATCCTTAACAAAGAAGTTACAGTTGACGAAATCAACGCAGCTATGAAAGCTGCTTCAAATGAATCATTTGGTTACAACGAAGACCAAATCGTTTCATCTGATATCGTTGGTATCTCAAACTCTTCACTCTTTGATGCTACTCAAACTGAAGTTACTTCAGCTGATGGAGCTCAACTTGTTAAAACTGTATCTTGGTACGATAACGAAATGTCATACACTTCAAACCTTGTTCGTACACTTGCATACTTCGCTAAAATCGCTAAATAATTTTCCGATTTTAACGGTATAAAAACCAGTCTTCGGGCTGGTTTTTTTTGATTTAATAAAGGAGAGAAGATGGAAACACCAAAATGTATTCATTGTTCAAGTGAATACACTTATGAATTATCAGATACGAGCTTTGGCTGTTCTGAATGTGGAAATGAATTTACTCTTGAGGAAATTGAGGCAGCTGGAAAATTTATTGTCCTTGATAGTTTAGGAAATGAGTTAGAAACTGGGGATGACCTTGTTATTGTGCAAGATTTGCCAGTTAAGGGAATGCCAAAACCAATTAAGCAGGGAACAAAAGTGAAAAACATTCGCATTAATCCAGAAGGGAAAAATGAACATTTTATTGATTCAAAAATTCCGGGCTTTGGAGCAATTGCTTTGAAGGGTTCGGTTGTTAAGAAAGCATAAAAAGTAATCAGAGTAATTTCTGATTATTTTTTTTACTGACAGAAAACTCTGTCAGTAAATTATATTTGATTTTTGAAGCATTTAACCTTATATATTGGTATAATAAAAGTATGAAATTAACAGATTCAGTGCAATTTTTAAAAGGTGTGGGACCGAAGTCTGTGGAAAATTTCCATAAGTTAGGAATTTTCACGGTTCAAGATTTATTGCTTTATTTCCCTTTTCGTTATGAAGATTTCGCAAGTCGTTCGGTTTTTGAACTTGTTGACGGAGAAAAAGCAACAATTATTGGAACGGTAGTGACACCAGCTAATGTTCAGTATTACGGATTTAAACGTAATCGACTTTCATTTAAAATTAAAGAAGGTGAGGCCGTGGTTGCTGTCAGCTTTTTTAATCAACCTTATTTGGCTGACAAAGTGGAAGTTGGTAAGGAAATTGCAGTTTACGGAAAATGGGAGCAGGCAAAGCAACAACTGATGGGAATGAAAGTTGTGGCTCAGGTGGACGATGGCTTAGAACCTGTTTATCATTTGACAGCGGGTATGAAACAAAGTCAATTGGTCAAAGTAATTCATCAGGTTTTTGAATCAGATCTCCTGTCAGAATTACCTGAGAACTTACCAGAATTTTTGATTAAAAAATATCGTCTGATGAACCGGCAAGAAGCCGTTTTGGCTATGCATTTTCCTGAAGATATGGAAGCTCATAAGCAGGCTTTACGTCGTGTAAAATTTGAAGAATTATTCATGTTTCAGTTGAAATTACAGGCCTTAAAAAATAAAGAAAAATCAGGCCGAGCAGGATTAGAAGTTGTTTTTGAGCAAGGAGAAATTGATCAGAAGATTTCTGAATTACCTTTTGAACTGACAGGTGCTCAATTAAGCGCTTTGCGCGAGATTCTGACGGATATGAAATCTCCTTATCACATGAATCGACTTTTGCAAGGTGATGTGGGTTCTGGTAAAACAGTTGTTGCTTCCCTTGCCATGTACGCGGCTTGTTTAGCAAATTTTCAAGCAGCAATTATGGTACCAACGGAAATCCTTGCCCGTCAGCATTTTGCAAACTTGAAAGCTCTTTTTCCAGAATTGCAAATTTCACTTTTGGTTTCGGGTTTGAAAGTGGCAGAGCGCCGCGAGATTTTGGCTGATTTAGTTAGTGGTCATACACATATGGTAGTTGGAACTCATGCACTAATTCAAGAAGGGGTCGATTTTTATAATTTGGGTCTTGTGATTACAGACGAACAACACCGTTTCGGAGTTAATCAGCGAAAAATTTTACGAGAAAAAGGGCAAAATCCAGATGTTCTAATGATGACAGCTACACCTATTCCAAGAACGCTTGCAATTACGGCTTTTGGTGATATGGATGTTTCAATTATTGATGAACTACCCAAGGGACGTCAACCCATTACTACAAGGTGGGTCAAACATGAACAATTTTCCGAAGTTTTAAGTTGGATAAAAGCAGAGGTTGCTAAAGATTCACAGGTTTATTTTATTTCACCTTTAATTGAGGAAAGTGAAACGTTGGACCTGAAAAACGCAGAAGCTCTTTTTGCGGAATTAAATGAATACTTTGGATTATTTGCCAAAATTGGTCTTTTACATGGAAAAATGAAAAATGATGAAAAAGACCAAATCATGCAAGAATTTAAGGCTAAAAAATTAGATATTTTGGTCTCAACAACAGTGATTGAAGTGGGAGTTGACGTTCCTAATGCTACCATTATGGTGATTATGGATGCTGACCGCTTTGGACTTTCACAGCTTCACCAATTGCGTGGTCGTGTTGGTCGGGGAACAAAAAAATCTTATGCCATTTTAGTAGCAAATCCTAAGTCCGATTCAGGAAAACAACGGATGAAAATTATGACAGAAACACAAAATGGATTTATTTTAGCCGAAGAAGATTTGAAAATGCGTGGTTCTGGAGAGATTTTTGGACTTCGTCAGTCAGGACTTCCAGAATTTATTGCGGCTGATTTAGTCAATGATTATAATATTTTAGAAGTGGCTAGAAAAGAAGCAGTTGAAATTTTTAAAAATGCAGATGAGTTTCCTGATTTGATTGCTCAAGTTAATGTTGACGGGGGCTTTGATTGATGAGTAAAATGGATAATGAAAAATTAGACCACTTGATTTTAGAAATGTGGACAGATTTTATTGACTTAAAAAATAAGGCTGAGCTGTCAGAAGTTTTGATTCCAAATAGTATGCCTCTGTTGTGGTCTGGTGACTTAGTCAAATATGAAAAATCAGACTTAAAAATACTGACGGTCAGTAAAAATGCTTCTTATGCAGAATTTGGTGAAAATCAACGTTATGAAAAATTACTGACAGAATTTTCGTCAGTAAATTTGGAAACTTACAAGTCAAATCTCAATCGGTAATTTGAATACAATCCTAGTCCTTGGTTCAATCAGTTAGCAAAATTTTTACCTGTTTTTGATTCAGCTTATAAAGAATCTGAAAATCAAATTAATCAAGCCTTACATATTGATTTGTTCACCCCAATTGCGACACATCCAGTTTGGCCAGGTTTAACTAAGAGCCAACAAGAACAATTTAAGATGAAATTTCCGCAACTTTTGCAACTTTTAGAACCAGATATTTTACTGACAAGTCTGTCAGTAAGTAATTTAAAAATTTTACTTAAAAATGCTGGAACTGAAATCGAAGAAATATTTGATAAAGAAGAAACGGGAAAAGCTGCCAAATACGTTCGAGCTTATCGTGTCGATAAAAAATTAATCGTGATTAACGGTCGAAACTTTCAAGGAACTTATTTTGGTGGAATGACTGACCAGTTTGTTAGAAAATGTCTGACAGAAATTAAAGGGATGATTTGATGATTGACCAATTTCTGTCAGTAAAAAAAGAGTTCAGTTGAACTCTTTTTATTTTCCCAAACAAAATTGTGAAAAAAGTTGTGTAATCAATTCATCTGGGGCAGCTTCCCCTGTGATTTCTCCAAGTAATTGCCAACAACGTGTGACATCCACTTGAATTAAATCAACAGGTAAGCCCAGAGCAAGCCCAGAGTTTGCTTCTTTAAGAGCCTTCAGAGCTTCTTCAACAATTGAAATATGGCGGGCATTAGATAATACCGTTGCATCTTTGGCTTCAATCTCACCAGCAAAGAAAATTTGATTGATTTTTTCTTCCACAGCATTTAAGTTTTCATTTTTAAGGGCTGAAATTCGGATAAAATCACCAGAAATTTGAGTGCTATCAATTTTTTCTGGCAGGTCGGTTTTGTTGAGTAAAACAATGCGATTTGAATTTTTAGACAGTTCTAAGAGCTCTAAATCTTTGTCAGTCAATTCATTTGAGGCATCTAAAACGAGTAAAACTAAATCAGCTTCAGCCAAAGCTTTTTTAGAACGTTCAACCCCAATCGCTTCAACTAAATCATCTGTTTCACGAATACCAGCAGTATCCACTAGTTCAAGAGGAACACCGCCAATATTGGCAAATTCAGTAATGACATCTCGCGTTGTTCCAGCAATATCAGTGACAATGGCTTTTTCTTCACGGAGCAATTGATTAAGTAAACTTGATTTTCCAACGTTTGGCCGACCAATAATCGCCGTTTTTAAACCTTCTCTTAAAATTTTTCCGCGTTTAGCTGTTGATAAAAGATTTTCCAAAAGCTGTTCAAAATGAGCCGTTTTTTCAAGGAGCATTTGTGAAGTCATTGTTTCCACATCATCATACTCTGGATAGTCAATATTGACCTCGACTTGTGCCAAACTTTCGAGAATCTCTTGACGAATGTTATTAATCATTTTTGAAAGACTACCGTCAAGTTGTTTTACGGCAATGTTGGCAGCTTTGTCGGTTTTAGCTCGAATTAAATCCATCACAGACTCAGCCTGAGCCAAGTCAATTCGTCCATTTAAAAAGGCACGTTTGGTAAATTCGCCAGGTTCAGCGAGTCTAGCACCATTACGTAAAAGTAATTGCAAAATTTCTTGTGTGACTGCAATTCCACCATGCGTATTTATTTCAACAATATCCTCGCGTGTAAATGTTTTAGGCGCACGCATGACTGAAACCATGACTTCGTCAACGAGACGTTCTTCTTCAAAAATATGGCCATAATTAATCGTATGGCTAGCAACTTGAGTTAAATTTTTTCCTTTATAGACAGATTGAGCAATTTTTAGGGCATCTGTCCCTGATAAACGAACAATGGCAATTGCTCCTTCACCAAGCGGTGTGGAAATCGCCGCAATCGTATCAAATTCTTGTGTTAATGTCATAAAGACTATTTTAACGCAAAAAGGCTGAATTTCCTAGCCTATTTAATTTATTTTTTTATAAAAAATAAAAATACCATTAACATGATATAATAGTAGACATGACCTATCAAGTAAAAATTATCTATCCAAAAGAAGAAGCTGCTGAAAATAACAAACTTACTGAGCGTACATTTAATGAGTTTATTGATGGACTCGAATTAGAAGAAGTCATCACGCAATATGAGCAATTACTGACAAAAGGTTATTCAATCTCAGTCAATTTTGCTCCACCTCAACTTGATGACAAGGGAACTGAGCCAGACCCATTTATGATTGCGGGTCGCTTAGAGCTTGCTGGGATTCCTTATAAAGCCACTTTGAAATTAAAAGCAAGTGGTGATTATGAATCAATGGTAAAAATTGCTAAAATGATTGAACAGCAAGATTATGATTATGATATCTCAGCTAAATTGCAAATTCGTGAAAATTCATCAGTTGATTTTGAAAAAGAAGGTTCTTGGTTTGATAAAGATTACACCAAATATACGATTTTACCCAAAGCCAGCAGCCAAGATATTGCCGATTTAAAAACACTTTATGACGCGCTTGTTGAAGAACATCAAAAAGTGACCATTAATATCAAAGCAAAAGTCAAAAAAGATGATGATGACAGTTTTGCCAATCAATTGGCAGCTTATCCACCAGAAACAATGATTATTTTTAAGCTGACAGATGCAGATATTTATGGAGAATAAGAATGAGAAAAATTACTGACAGAAATTCTGTCAGTAACTTTTTTTCCATTATTTTACTGACAGACCTGTCAGCAAAATCTGATATAATAAAAGACATGAGACTAGATAAATTTTTAGCAGAAAGTGGCCTCGGAAGCCGTAGTGAAGTCAAAATTCTATTGAAAAAAGGGCGCGTGACAGTTGCTGGGGAAGTTCAGCGAGACGGCAGGTTTCAAGTAGATAAGAATTCTAGACAAGTCGCCTTTGATGGTGAGATTTTAGATTACCAAGAATATTATTATTACTTATTAAATAAACCGCAAGGTCTTGTTTCTGCAACAAAAGATAATCTTTTTAAGACAGTTATTCAATTATTATCGGAAAAAGATTTTCGTGAGGATATTTTTCCAGTCGGGCGTTTAGATAAAAATACTGAGGGACTTTTAATTTTAACGAATGACGGAGCATTGGGGCATGATTTAACTCAACCCAAAAAGCATGTTGAAAAAGAATACTTTGCGCGAATTGATGGAAAAGTTACTGACGAAATTGTCAATAAATTTGCTGAGGGCTTGACTCTAAAAAATGGAGAAAAAGCACGACCAGGAGAATTATTCATCGAAAATATTTACAAAGGGGAGAGTCAATCTGGCTGGATTAGTGAAATTCGTGTGATTATTCATGAAGGAAAATTTCATCAAGTTAAACGGATGTTTGAAGCCGTTGAAATGTATGTTCTCTATCTCAAACGCATTCGGATGGGCAATTTAGCATTGGATTCAGATTTAGCGCTAGGGGCCTATCGTCCTTTAACAACCGAAGAAATAGAAAATTTGAAAAAATAAAAAGTTACTGATGAAACCTCGAAGGTATCCGTAAGCTAAAAAGCAATGGCTATCTTCTGACAGAATTTTTCATCAGTAACTTTTTTAATTTTCACGATTAATATTGACCCCAAGGACGGTCAAATGACCATTAGAAATCAATTTGATAATCAAATGAGAAAAATCTCCAGCAGACATTTGTGTAGAAGTGCTGACCCACCAGTCTAAAGTTCCCACCAAAATTGAGCTGATATAAGAAATTACAAAATCATTGGGAACCACAACATCTTTTTCTCTAACTTCCAATTTTTCAAATAACTCGGTATAGCGTTCAGATAAAATATCCAGAAATCGATTTTTTAACCGTTGATCATGCGCTCTGTCAGTAATCATTTGTGCAATTTCAGGATTATCGCGAACAAATTCATAGAAACGACTCAGAACAGTTTCAATTTCTTTGACATGAACATTGTTACCGTCAACCAAATTTTGTTCATCTAGAATGCCAGTGAAGCTAGCTAAAAATTGGTCAATCAAACTATCATATAAATCTTGTTTGTCAGCATAATGAGCATAAAAAGTTGCCCGATTAATCATGGCTGAATCGGCAATTTCTTGAATTGAAATCTTTTCAAATTTTTTCTTGCGTAACAAACCAAAAAAAGCCTGACTAATCAATTTTCTTGTTCGTTTCACACGTAAATCATCTGATTTAACCATAAAAAACCATCTTTCCAGTTTCAAAAAGACTCAGTCCCGATAAACTGTTTTGTCTAATTTTTCACATTGTATTATTTAACTCCATTATAATCAAAAAATAGACTAAAGTCATTAAAGAATTTAGTCAAAACATTTTGTCATTCGATGTCAAAGTCTTTTAACATAATCAACAGCTTGTTTTGAATTGTCGTTTATGTGACAACCACGCCCTTTTTGCTGGTTGCTTTTCTTATGACAAATGATAAAATGAACATATAATAAGATAAGCAACAGACCGTCTAAATTACTTTTTATCAAAATTCTGCGTCCAAAAGATAAGTTAGATTTCAAATTTAACTTGCCGAAAAAAATATTAAGAGCTTAGCGGACTTGTTCAAGTGATATTTCTCACATAACTAGGAGACCATCTTGACACAAATTTATAAAACAGGGATTGACGTTGGGTCAACCACAGTAAAACTAGTCGTTTTTGACGAAAATTTTAAGCTCATTTTCTCACGCTATGAGCGCCATTTTTCAGATGTTAAAGCAGCAACCATCAAAGTATTCAAAGATTTTATTGAAGAATATGGAGATTTAAATTTAGAACTAGCCATTACCGGCTCAGGAGGAATGGGACTTGCGGAAGTCATTGATGTTCCTTTTGTTCAAGAAGTTATCGCTTCATCAATTACCATTGAAAAATTCATTCCCCAAACAAACGTGATGATTGAGCTTGGTGGTGAAGACGCCAAGATGACCTTTTTTGATAACGGGACTCAAGAATTACGCATGAACGGAACATGTGCCGGTGGGACAGGTGCCTTCATTGACCAAATGGCAGCCCTTTTGAAAGTGGATGCCAATGGTGTCAATGAGTTAGCTAAAAACTACGAAAAACTCTATCCGATAGCATCGCGCTGTGGCGTTTTTGCCAAGACCGACGTTCAACCGCTGTTAAATGAAGGAGTGCGCCGTGAAGATATCGCTGCTAGTATTTTTCAAGCCGTTGTCAATCAAACCATTGCTGGTTTAGCAAGTGGACGAAAAATCAAAGGAAATGTAGCCTTTCTAGGCGGTCCGCTTTTCTTTATGAGTGAATTACGCAAACGTTTCATCGAAACCTTGGATTTAAAAGAGGAAAATATTATTTTCCCAGAAAATCCACAACTTTTTGTGGCAATGGGAGCTGCGCTCTATGAAGAAACAAGTCTGAAAACAGCAACTGATTTAATTCATAGTTTAGAAAATGATGATTCAGACAGCTTAATTCCACAAGATACAATGGATAAACTTTTTGAAAATCAAGCAGAACTTGATGAATTTCGGACGCGTCATGCCAAGGCAACTGCTAACTATAAGAACCTGTCTGAACATCATGGAGCTGCCTTCTTAGGAATTGATGCCGGCTCAACCACAACAAAAGTTGTTCTTATTGATGATGAAGGAAATATTCTTTATGACCATTATGGTTCCAACAATGGAGAACCGCTTGAATCTGTCATTAATATTTTAAAAGATGTCTATGCTAAACTTCCAGCAGACGTCTATATTGCAAAATCAACAGTGACTGGTTATGGAGAACACCTGATTAAAGCAGGACTTCATGTTGATTATGGTGAAGTTGAAACAATGGCTCATTATAAGGCCGCTGATTATTTCAATCCAGGAGTAGATTTCATTCTTGATATTGGTGGACAAGATATGAAAGCTATGCGAATTCGTGATGGTGCTCTATCAAGTATTCAACTTAATGAAGCTTGTTCATCAGGTTGTGGTTCATTCATTGAAACCTTTGCCCATTCACTAAAACATGATGTTCGTGAATTTTCACAAAAAGCACTTTTGGCTGAGCATCCAGTTAACTTGGGTTCTCGTTGTACCGTCTTCATGAACTCAAAAGTAAAACAAGTTCAAAAAGAAGGAGCGACTGTTGGAGATATTTCCGCAGGTCTTTCATACAGTGTCATTAAAAATGCCCTCTATAAAGTTATAAAAGTAAAACGTCCAGAAGAACTTGGTAAGAAAATCGTTGTTCAAGGGGGAACTTTTTACAATGAAGCCGTTCTACGTGCTTTTGAAAAAATTTCTGAGCGCGAAGTGGTTCGTCCAAGTATCGCGGGATTAATGGGAGCTTACGGTTGTGCTTTGATTTCCTTAGATAACCAAGAAGCAAATAAAGAATCAGAAATTCTAAAACTTGATGAATTGGAAAAATTCACAACTCATAAAGAATTTATGGTCTGTGGTCTTTGCGAAAATAACTGTAAAATGACCCTAACGGTCTTCAATGATGGGAATAAGTTTGTAACTGGGAACCGTTGCGAACGTGGTGCCGAAAAAGCTACAAAAGTTAAAGTCGCTAAAAAAGATAAAAAAGTTAACTTAGTTGATTACAAGTATAAAAAACTTTTCCGTTACCATAGCTTAAGCAAGAAAAAACAAACCAGAGGAGAAATTGGGATACCACGTGTACTCAATATGTATGAAAACTATCCGCTTTGGCACACGATGCTGACAGGCCTTGGATTCCGTGTTGTTTTAAGCCCTCGCTCTGACAAAGAACTCTTTGAAGAGGGGATTGAAACCATTCCTTCAGATACGGTATGCTATCCAGCCAAAATGAGTCATGGACATATTATGGCTTTAATTAAGCAGGGCGTTCCAAATATCTTCTATCCATCTGTCCTTTTTGAACAAGAAGAACAAAAAAATGCTCAAAACCATTTCAACTGTCCGATTGTGCAATCTTACCCTGAAGTTCTTAAAAATAATATCGATGAAATTCGTGAAGGGCAAGTTAATTATCTTCATCCTTTCATTAATCTAGCCAATCCGGAAGGAGTAGCTGTTAATGTTCATAAGGCTTTAAACGCCCAAGGGATTTCTGTCAATCTTACGGAAGTACAAGCTGCCGTCCAACATGGCTTTGAAGAAATGGATAAATTTAAAGAAGATTTGCGCCTTAAAGCCGAAGAGCTGCTCATGCAAATTAATTTAAATAATGAAAAAGCCATTGTTCTCGCTGGACGTCCGTATCATTTGGACCCAGAAATCAATCATGGAATTGCTGACATCATCACTCAAGAAGGTTTCCACGTTTTGACTGAGGATTCTATTAGTCATTTAGCCGAAGTTTCTGGTCTGCGTGTGGTCAATCAATGGGTTTACCATAGCCGCCTTTATGCAGCTGCAAATGTTGTTTGTAAAAATAAAAATCTAGAACTTGTTCAACTTAATTCCTTTGGTTGTGGTCTTGATGCCGTAACGACAGACCAAGTAGAAGAAATCATGCGTGGACACAATAAGCTTTATACCGTCTTGAAAATTGACGAAGGCTCAAACATGGGAGCTGTTCGGATTCGTTTACGTAGTCTGAAAGCAGCAGTTTCAGAGCGCGTGCGTCATAATATTGAAGCAAGCACCGAAGTTTACGAATTAGTACAAGAAACACCAGCTTTCACAAAAGAAATGGCAAAAAAACACACTCTTCTTTTACCAATGTTGTCACCAATTCACCAAGAAGGGCTATTAGATACAGCTTTTGCCGCTGCGGGATATAATGTCGTTTCTCTACCGGAAAGCAATACTTCTGTCAATAATGGGTTGAAATTTGTTAATAATGACTCATGTTATCCAGCGATTATTACAATAGGTCAGCTCATTGAAGCTCTCCAGTCAGGAGAGTATGACCTTGATAATACTTCGGTCATGATGACTCAAACAGGTGGAGGATGTCGCGCAACAAACTATATTCCTTTATTGCGTAAAGCTCTAATTGATGCAGGTTTCCCACAAGTACCTGTCGTTTCCCTATCAATGGGGAATCAAGGAACAGAAAAAGGATTTAAATTCACAGTTCCACTTTTAACACGCTTTATGATTGCAGTTCTTTATGGAGATTTATTTGAAAGAGTCGTTTATCGTACTCGACCATATGAAGCCACTGAAGGTTCTGTCAATGAATTACATGCGAAATGGTTAGAAAAGGCTCGGAAAAATGTAGAATCTGGATCAATTTTTGAATTTAATCGTAACATGAAAAAAATTGTTACCGAATTTGACCAAATTGAACTTTTGGATATTCAAAAACCACGAGTGGGTGTTGTCGGTGAAATTTTGGTTAAATATAGTAAAACAGCAAATGATGATATTGTGTCAATAATTGAAGAAGAGGGCGGCGAAGCAGTTGTTCTTGATTTAATTGGCTTCATGAACTATAGCTTGTACAATCAAATCTGGAAAGCAGATGAGATTGGCTTTAGTAAGAAAAATAAACTCATGGCTAAAACTTTCATTGGTATTATTAATATGTTAGAAAAACCAATGAATAAAGCCTTGAAAGCCTCAAAACGCTTTGATTCTATTGAATCAATTTATGATATTGCAGCATCAACTGAAGAAGTGATTTCAATTGGGAATCATACTGGTGAGGGTTGGTTCCTCACTGGCGAAATGATTGAACTCTTGCAAAAAGGGGTGAACAATATCATTTGTCTTCAACCATTTGGTTGTCTTCCTAACCATATCGTTGGTAAAGGAATGATGAAAGAACTCCGTCGACAGTACCCAGGTGCCAATCTCGCTCCCATTGATTATGACCCAGGAGTTTCTGCGGTCAATCAATTGAATCGGATCCGCTTAATGATGACCACGGCTAAAAAGAGAATGAACACTACTTCCAATTCAGTCGAAGAATCAGAAAGAGAGTCAGAAATGGAAACTGCTCAAGCTTATTAAAAAATAAAGATTAAATACTGACAAATCTGTCAGTATTTTTTTATATAAAGAGTAACAAATGTTATCAATGATGGGTATCAATGCTTAATATCAATACTGGATATCAATGCTTGGTATCAAAAAATGTGGTCGCGCTTCGTATCGCTTTTGTTTAAAATAATTGAGTAACTTAAAAACATTTGAGAACAACAAGATTCCCGTTTCTCAAAAATAGAAATTATTGTTATTTAAGAAAGGAATTTCGAAATGAAATTTGAATTTAAAGGACTTTCTTCATATGAAGAAAATTCAACACCAAACTATGTAGGCGATACTAAAGTACGCAGTGTCATTCAAGACTTCGTTAACATGGATGAAGCAATTGAATTTGTTTCAAATCACCACGGTTTTATAAAAACTGAAGATGGAAAATTTGCTTTTGAAGTAAGAAATATCTCAGCTATCGGTTAATTAGATAAGGACAGTTAGCATGGAACAAAAATATTCAAGAATTTTAGTTGGTATGGATGGTTCAGCAGAATCACTTAAAGCATTTGATGAAGCAGTCAGAGTTGCTAAACGCAATGACGCTGAGCTCATCTTAGCCAACGTTATTGAAAAACGTTCATTTCTTGCCGTAAATACTTACGACACAATTGCCGAAGAACAGCATGAAAATGGAACAAAACTTTTATTGCAACAATTTGCTAAGGAAGCATTGGATGAAGGACTAACAAATGTTAGAACACTTTTGGAATATGGTTCACCTAAAGTAGCAATGGCAACAAAAATTCCTAAGCAAGAAAATGTTGATTTGATTGTAATTGGCGCAACAGGGATTAGTTATATAGAGCGTGTAGTTGTTGGTTCAGTTGCATCTTATATTGTTAATCATGCCACATGCAATACACTCATCGTTAGAAAATAACAGTCTTACTTAGTTACTTATAAAAAGAGCAGAGCCTCTTTTACTTAGAAATGGAAAAAATCATGGAAAAAGAAAGTATTTTTACTCCTACTTTCGTTATTAACACGCTTATTAGTTTTTTATTTTATATTGTTTTTTACGTCTTAACCTCTTCAATAGGGACTTATGCGCTTCAACAACTTCATCAATCAACAGTTGTTAGTCTTTCTTTATCAAGCGTTTTTGTTATTGGAGCCCTTATTGGTCGGGTTTGGACGGGGATTAATATCACACGTATCGGAATGAAGCGATTGCTCTATATTGGTGGACTTATTTTTCTTGTTTTAACTTTTGGTTATTATTTGACAACTAATATTCCCTTACTCTTTTTGATTCGAGTGATTCAAGGAGCAGGTTTTGGGATTGGTGCAACAGCCTCAGGAACAATTGCAGGTCATGTTGTTCCTGCTTCACGTCGTGGTGAAGGGATTGGCTACTACGCTTTATCTGTCACCTTGGCAGCTGCAGTTGGTCCAGCCCTTTCAATCATGATTTACTCTTCACTTGGTTTTGGTTCTTTACTTGGAATTGCTCTTGGTTTGTTGGTTATTACCTTCATATTAATTTTCTTTGTTCATGTCAAAGAATTTTCTGCAGAAGAGCGTGCCTATGCCCTGGCGCATGAACCTAAAGGTGTCGAACGATATATTGAAAAATCGGCTCTTCCTATTTCAATTATTGCCTTTTTAGCCGGATTTATTGACTCAGCTATTTTAACAGGAATGGGTTCATTTTCAACAGATCTTAAAATTCCACTTGCGGGATCATTATTCTTCACGATGTATGCTGTGCTAATCTTTGTTTCACGTCCATTCACAGGTCGTTTATTCGATACTAAAGGGGATAACTGGATTTTCAATCCAACATTTATTTTCTTTGCAGTGGCAATGCTTCTTGTTGGATTGGCCGGTTTCTTTAGCCCAGCTATTGGCTTTGTTGTCTTATTAATTGCTGGTGGAGCCTTCGGTCTTGGTTACGGAGGTGTTGCACCATTTGGTCAAGCAATTGCTATTCGTGATTCAAGTAAAGATCGTATCGGTGTTGCAACTTCTACCTTCTTTGGATTTTTAGATTTAGGTGTTGGTGGAGGACCTATTGTTCTTGGAGCAATTATTCCAATGCTTGGAAATGGTATGCTTGGTTTCAGAAATTTATATCTTTACAGTGCTCCCGCAGTTGTAATTGTTTGGATTATATACTATCTCATTCATGGTAAACATCAAAAATCAAGTTCTAAAGTTTGATTTTAATGATTTACATAAAAAATGATATAATGAAATGGCTACAGCCTTATATAGGCGAATAAATGAACAAATTAGCGAGTAGATGAGTTTTAATAAGATGGAAGAAATGGCAAACGTAAACATTGAATATCTAATCAATACACTAGAGCAAAAAAAAGTCAGTGTCGTAACACGTAAAAAGCATAGCTATATTATGTATCAAGGAATTGAGTCAGAATATATCTATGTCCTTAAAGATGGTGTAGCGAAGATTAGCAATATTTTAAGAGATGGTCGTGAATTTAATATCGCGTATGTTGCGCAGCCAGATTTTGTTTCTTTATTGGAAGAAAAACAAAATGATGGAATCTCAGCATTATTTAATGTCAGAGTGGAATCTCCAACGGCTAATTTTTATAAAATTTCGCGGGGCGATTTTTGGGATTGGGTACGCGAAGATTTAAATTTATTTAGAGTTGTTGATGATTTTTATAAAAGAAGATTGGCACTTAATTTAGAAATTCTTCAAAAAATGACAATTAATGGTAAAAAAGGAGCAGTTTGTGCTTGTCTCCATAGTTTAATTGATGATTTTGGCATTCGTAAGAAAGATGGAATTTTGATTGATTTCACAGTTACTAATGAGGATATTGCAGGCTTCTGTGGTATTTCTACAAGAAACAGTGTCAATCGTATTCTCCACGATTTAAAGGATGAGAAAGTAATTGATGTGATTGATAATAAGATCATGATTTATAATCCTCAATATTTGGAAGAATATATTAGTTAATATAAACAGATAAAAAAGCTACTTTAGGTAGCTTTTTTGTTATAATTAGATCAGCATGATATCAAAGTATTCAAGGAGGTAAAATGGATAATTTAAAAAAACAAGTCGGCATAAAAGCGGCTGAGTTTGTTAAATCGGGAATGGTAGTTGGTTTAGGAACAGGGTCAACAGCGGCCTATTTTGTCGAAGAATTGGGTCGAAGAATTGCCGAAGAACAATTGGAAATTACGGGTGTAACAACGTCCAATGTAACAAGTAGCCAAGCCAGAGCTCTTGGAATTCCTTTAGCCTCTATTGACGAAGTAGATTATGTTGATTTAACAGTTGATGGCGCAGATGAAATTGATTCTTCACTAAATGGTATTAAAGGTGGTGGAGCAGCACTTCTGATGGAGAAAATTGTTGCAACCTATTCAAAAGACTATATTTGGATTGTTGATGAAAGTAAATTATCAGAAAATCTAGGCTCCTTTAAAATTCCCGTAGAAGTTATTCCTTATGGCTCACAACAAGTTTTTAAAAAATTTGAAGCGGCTGGTTATGCTCCAACATGGCGTCTAAATGAGGAAAACGAGAGATTGATAACGGATATGCATCACTTTATTATTGACCTTCATATCTCTCAAATTAAAGAACCAGAAAAACTTGCTGAGGAGCTTGATTTAATGGTTGGAGTTGTTGAACACGGCCTCTTTAATAACATGGTTAAAAAAGTGATTGTTGCTGGCAAAGAAGGCGTAAGAATAATAAATAAGTAAATAAAAAAATCGTCTGATTGACGATTTTTTTATTTACTTAACCACTCTTGGACTCCCCATTTGTGAGAGCCACGTTTGAGTTTACTAATAGCTGTTTCTGGGTCAAACCAGCTAATATGATTAAAATCCTCGAGAGGTTCGGAATCAAAGCGGACATTCTTAGTATTATAAATATAGGCGGGATTATAAAAATATTTATCACGATGCGAACTATAAAAATATTCATCTGCTTGCCCTAAAAATTCTCCAATTTCAGCGGTAGCTCCTAACTCTTCCATGAGTTCACGATGAAGTGCTTTTTCTTGATCTTCATCCGCTTCAATTTCCCCTCCAGGAAGAAAATAAGCTCCATTGGGTGCCTGGACGAGACAAATTTCTTTATTCTCTCTTGCGACAATCGAATAGACACCATATCTTGCCTGATAATTTTTCTCTTCATTTTTTTCACCGAAAACTGGAATATGATTCATAAAAAATTCTCCCCAATACTGATTATTATGATAAACATAACTGTTTTAAAATAGTTAAAAACCGCTTACAGAAATTTATTACTACTATTCTATCAAAAAACTGACAAAAAGGCTAGCAAGCCCTATGATAAGGGATATTGAAGATTTGAAAATTAGGAACTAACCAAAAAACTAACCAAGCAATGAGATGTGTGTGAAATTTATAAAATAAAAAACCACTTGTAAAATTTTTAGTGGCTTTTTATTTTGTAAATTTGAGTGATGATAGTGAGAAGAATATAATAATCCCATGAGTTGGGAAGATGTCCTGATAAGAGCCAAATCATCTTTAATTTTTAAAGGTATTCATAATTCAAATTTAATCTAACTAAGAGATTAGCATAGTTAAGACTTGGACTAAGGTCAAATAATTAGACAGGAAACTAACCAAGCAATAAGGAGTGTGTGAAATTTATAAAATAAAAGGCTACTGATAAATTGTTAGTAACTTTTTATTTTATAAATTTTTAGTTTGATATATAAATATTGTTTAATACTTTTGTAGAGGTTAAAGAATAGTAACTATGTTACCTATAGAAAAATTCAAGGAGACGCTCTACAAATATAGAAAGGCGTAAAATATATCTCTTTATCAATCATTTATTTTAATTATTTCCATCGCAACAGTAAGATTGGAACTTAATAAAAATAATACTCGATTTTTAGAATAAAATTAAATAATAAATTAAATATAATATTGATTTATGTTACTAAATATGATATAATATTCTAAAAATAAATAAAAGGAGAATTTTTATGAAAGAATTATCAGAAAAAGAATTACGAGAATGCGTTGGCGGTTCAATTTGGGGTGATATTGGTCAAGGAGTAGGAAAAGCCGCTTATTGGGTTGGAAAAGCCATGGGAAATATGAGCGATGTTAATCAAGCTTCTAGAATTAATAGAAAAAAGAAACACTAATTTATAAGACTTATAATATTTAGCAAAATATGGAGAGTGAAGTATATGAAAAATAATAATAATAATTTTTTCAAGGATATGGAAATAATTGAAGATCAAGAATTAGTTTCAATAACTGGAGGGAAAAAATGGGGCTGGCTAGCTTGGGTAGAACCAGCTGGTGAATTTCTCAAGGGCTTTGGTAAAGGTGCAATTAAAGAGGGAAATAAAGATAAGTGGAAAAATATCTGACGAGTAACTTTTGTTAGATTAAATAAGGCAAGTAGTTTAGTTAAGCTATTTGCTTTTATTATGGTTGAAGAATTTACAAAAAGAAGGGATAATAATTTTTGTTTAATAATATAGTAGTTTTTATAAATTTTTTAAGCTTTGTATTTATTCTTGTAGGTGTAGATATTAAATATAATGACAATCGGATAAAGATAGTACATGTTACTTTTTTTATTAGTTTCATTTTAGTAATGCTAACAAGTTTAATATCACATAATAGTATTGCATATGGCTTATCACAAATTTTGGAAATTTTATGTATAATCTGTATTTTGCTTTTGTTTTATATTTTGAAAAAAACTAACTCGCTAAGTAATAGAGCTAATGTGGTATTTATTATTTTTGTCGTTACTCAAGTTATTATAATCATAAATCAACTATTTATTAGGTGATTTTATGAAAAAAATAATATATCAACAGGATGAAAAAGATTGTGGAGTAGCTTGTATAGCCATGATTTTAAAACATTATGGTACCGAAATTAC
>ERZ772786.184-NODE-184-length-25654-cov-7.881089_pt1 | contig 25654 bp, 19 predicted proteins | sample MGYA00511473_ERZ772786 | MGnify/ENA primary metagenome ERZ772786 (study PRJEB29015, sample SAMEA2738025) | human oral metagenome | biome: human oral; feature: human-associated habitat; material: saliva | place: China | collected 2252 ...
TCGCACTTCAGCGTCAGTTACCGTCCAGTGAACTATCTTCATCATCGGCATTCCTGCACATATCTACGAATTTCACCTCTACTCGTGCAGTTCCGTCCACCTCTCCAGTACTCTAGCCACATAGTTTCCAGGGCAGGCTTGCGGTTGAGCCGCAAGTTTTCACCCCAGACTTATCTGGCCGCCTAGATGCCCTTTATGCCCAATAATTCCGGATAACGCTTGCGACATACGTATTACCGCGGCTGCTGGCACGTATTTAGCCGTCGCTTCTTCTGCAGGTACCGTCATTTTTTTCTTCCCTGCTGAAAGCACTTTACAATCCGAAAACCTTCATCGTGCACACAGAATTGCTGGATCAGGGTTGCCCCCATTGTCCAATATTCCCCACTGCTGCCTCCCGTAGGAGTAAGGGCCGTATCTCAGTCCCCTTGTGGCCGTCCACCCTCTCAGGCCGGCTACCTATCATCGCCTTGGTGGGCCGTTACCCCACCAACAAGCTAATAGGACGCAAGGCTCTCCTGCAGCATCTCTTTTCATCAGGCTGGACATGAGTCCGCCTGACTTTACCAGGTCTTATCAGTCGTTTCCGTCTGTTATCCCTGACTGCAGGGCAAGTTCCTTACGCGTTACTCACCCGTCCGCCTTGGCTAGGCTGTGCAAGCACAGCTTCGCCAAAGACTTGCATGTGTTAAGCATTCTGTCAGCGTTCATCCTGAGCCAGGATCAAACTCTTCATTCAATATATTCACATATATTTAAATTTCACCTAATTAGTCTTGACGTTATCTTTTTCAAGATACTTGACTTTATTGATTATACACTTAATTGCTTCTTTACATTATTAATATCTCTATTGTCCGTTGATACATTTTCGTATCGACAAGATATATATTATCATAAAAGAAAATGTTTGTCAACTACTTTTTTGAAAATTTTTTAAATGGCTTAAAAATTATAGTGGTTTTTTTGCTGGTATCCCAGTTTTTCTTGGGTATTTTTCACTTGTCTTTTTTAATTTTAAAATTTCTAATATTATTCTTTTATCTTCATTTTCTGGCAATTTAAATTCAAAAATATTATTTATTTTTGCATTTAAAATTTTTAAAGCCTTTTTAGATTCTTCTATTTCGTTTAAATTTAATTTTTGTGGCAGAAAACGGCCATTTACTTTTATAAATGGAATCATGTATTCTAAAATTATTCTTAGATTGGCCACTCCTCGACAAAGTGCAACATCATAGATTTCACGGTTATTTTTTATTAACTCTTCAGAACGTTCAAAACTTGTATTTACATTTTTTAAATTTAATTCTTTTATTACTTCATTTATAAAGTCTATTTTTTTTCTAACTGAATCAACTAATAAAAAATTTCTTTCTGGGTAATAAATAGCAAGTACAAGTCCTGGAAATCCTGCACCTGTCCCAACATCAATAAATGATTTTTCATTATCATTTATAACTTTTGTTAAAAATAATGAATCTACAAAGTGTTTTTCCAATATTCCTTTTTTATCTCTAATTGCTGTCAAATTCATGACTTGATTTTTTTTATATAAAAGTTCTAAAAATTTCATCATCTTTCCAATTTTTTCATTTTCCACTTTAATTTCTGATTTTTCAAGTAAACTTATAAAATATTCTTTAAAATCAATATTTTCCAATTTTTTCTCCTAATTTCTATTTTTCATTTTATTTTAAAACTCCATCCAGATACATCAACAATACTGAGATATCTGCTGGTGTTACTCCAGACATCCTAGATGCTTGCCCAACGTTATACGGCTGATTTTCCTTCAAACGTTGTTTCGCTTCTCTCGTAATTCCCTTCATTTTTTCATAATCAAAATCTTTAGGAATTTTTTTGTCATCAAGTTTATGCTGTTTTTCCATAATTTGCATTGCTTTGGCGATATAGCCTTCGTATTTTGTCTGAACTTCAATCTGATATTCAGTTTCAGCATCAAAACTTAAATTTGGTGCATTTTCAATAATTTCAGCAATGTACTTTATATCTTGATATGTCACTTTTGGACGACGCAAAATTTCTTTTAATGTAGTACCGCTCTTTAGACTTTCATTATATTTGTCAAGAATTTCCACGAGTCTTTCGTTGCTAGTTCCTAATTTTATATTTTCCAGTTTCTCCATAGTTTCTTTGACATTTTTTTTCTTTTCCTGCACAATGTCATAATATTTTTTATCCAAAAGTCCGATTTTATATGCCTTTTCAGAAAGCCTGATGTCAGCATTGTCTTCACGTAAAATAAGGCGGAATTCGGATCTTGCTGTAAACATTCTATATGGCTCAAATAATTCTTTGTTTATCAAATCATCTATCATCGTTCCGATATAAGAGCTTTCTCTATCCAAAATAAACGGTTCTTCTCCTTTTATTTTAAGAGCTGCATTAATTCCAGCAATAATTCCTTGTGCAGCCGCTTCTTCATAACCGCTTGTACCATTTACTTGCCCAGCCAGATAAAGCCCTTTTACTTTTCTTGTTTCAAGTGTGTAATCAAGTTCGCTTGGATCTACAATATCATATTCCACAGCATATCCATATCGCATTATATGGGCATTTTCAAGTCCATTAATTGTATTTACAATTTTTTGCTGTAAACTGGCAGGATAGCTTGTAGAAAGTCCGCTTATGTAAACTTCCGCTGTTTCAAAGCCTTCTGGCTCTAAAAATAAATGATGGCTGTCCTTGTCGTTGAATTTTACAACTTTATCTTCAATTGACGGGCAATATCTTGGTCCTGTACTGCTTATGCTTCCGTTATACATTGGTGCTTTGTCTAAATTATCAAGTATTATTTTATGTGTTGTTTCATTTGTTCTTGTTAAATAGCAAGATAATTGGGGTTTTTCCAAAATTTCGCTATTTGGAGTTCTCATTGAAAATTTTAATGGTACTCCTGTTATTCCAGGCTGCTCTTCGAGTTTTTCAAGATTTAACGTTCTAATATCTAGCCTTGGAGGAGTTCCTGTTTTAAATCTTCCCATTTTTAATCCTAATGACTTTAGTGAACTTGTCAAATCATCAGCAGATAATTCTCCCATTCTTCCGCCTTTTACACGTTTATCTCCAATATACAAAAGCCCTCTCAAAAATGTCCCTGTTGCAAGCACAACTGCTTTTGCAAAAAATTCCATTCCAGTTTTAGTTTTTATTCCCTTTACAACTTTTTCTATTCTTTTAGAACCATTTTCAACAATTTCAATTTCATCAACAATCAATTCCGTAACAATATCCTGTATAGTATCAAGATTTTCCTGATGTTCTATTGTTCTTTTCATCTCTCTTGCATAAATTTTTCTATCTGCCTGAGCTCTCAACGAACGAACTGCCGGTCCTTTCTTTGTATTTAAAATTCTCATCTGCACAAAACTTTTGTCCATATTTCGTCCAATTTCTCCACCTAAAGCATCAACTTCCTTAGCCAGATGACTTTTTGCAGGTCCTCCTACCGATGGATTGCAGGACATAACTCCTATATTATCAAGCGTTATCGTAAAAATTGCCGTTTTCAATCCTAATCTTGCTGATGCCAAAGCCGCTTCATTTCCCGCATGTCCAGCACCAACTACAATTACATCATAATTTCTCATTATATAATATGTAATTTTTTTATTTTAAAATTACATTCTCCTTTCGATTTTAAGTATGTTTACATAATCCATTATATATTAATATTTTGTTTTTTTCAATGTGATATTTTTACAGATTTTTTATAAACTCATTTTTCTTAACTTTCATTATAACAAAATTATCAGCAATATCTTCTTTTTTATTTTTTTCTGTTAAAACTGTTGAATTAATAATTTTTACGACTTTTTTCATTTCCATTTTTTCACTTAATTCTGCTCGTTCTTCTTGTGCGTTTTCTAAAAAATATAGTTCAAAATGATTTCTTGTTTCAAGAATTCTCTGAATTTTATGTTTTTCAGCAAATAATTTTAATTTAATGCTTAAAATGAACTTTTTCATCTGCTCTGGAATTTTTCCAAACCTATCTCTCACTTCATCAAGCAATTCAGCCAATTCCTCATTTGTTTCAAGCATTGCAAACCGCTTATAGATATTTAACCTTTCATCCTTTTCAATATACGTTTCAGGAATAAATCCTCTCTCATCCAGAATAATTTCTACATTTTCAATTTTTTCCACAAATTTGCCCTTTTGCCTACGAATTTCCTCATTTAACATTTTTATATACAAGTCATAGCCAAAAGTTTCAATCATTCCATGCTGCTTATCTCCCAAAATCTCCCCAGCACCACGTATTTTCAAGTCTTCCATCGAAATTTGAAAACCGCCTGATTTTACCCCTTCCACTTTTAGCATGCTTTCTTCCTTTTGCCGCCCCTGCTTTGTAATATTTCTCGTTTTTAATAAATAGCAGTATCCTTGCCTGTTGCTACGCCCTACACGCCCTTTCAGCTGATACACCTGCGATAATCCTAGTCCAGTAAAGTTTTCAATCAGAATTGTATTGGCATTTCCCACATCAATTCCATTTTCAATAATTGTAGAAGCAATTAAAATATCAAACTGCCCATTTTCAAAACGTAGTAATTTATCTTTAATTTCCTTTGGCGGAAGCTGTCCGTTTATAAATTCAATTTTTACAAAGTCAGGCAGCATTTCCTTTAGTTCCTTCAATTTTTCCTTCATATTTTTTACATCGTTATAAATATAAAAAACTTGCCCGTCACGTGACAATTCACGTAAAATTGCCATTTTTATTGTTTCCTCATCCCAATCTAGAACTTCTGTTATAATGGGAAGCCGATTTGTCGGAGGCGTGTCAATTATGGAAATTTCACGAATTCCAAGCATCGCAAGGTTTAATGTACGTGGAATCGGAGTTGCAGTTAATGTTAGCACATCCAGCTTTTCCCGCCGTGCCTTCAGTTTTTCCTTGGCTTTTACACCAAATTTCTGCTCTTCATCAATAATCAGAAGCCCTAAATTGTTAAACTGAACATCATCGCTTAAAATCCTGTGAGTTCCAATAACTAAGTCAATAATTCCGCTTTTTAAGTTCTTCAAAATTTCCTTTGACTTATTTTTTGTAAGTCTTGACAAATTCTCAATCGTAATCGGATAATTTTCAAATCTTCTCTTAAACCGTTCAAAATGCTGTTCTGCAAGCACTGTAGTCGGAGCCACCATAACAACCTGCTTTCCATTGTCAATTGCTTTAAATGCGGCTCTCATTGCAACTTCAGTTTTCCCGTATCCAACATCTCCACAGACAATCCTGTCCATTATTTGTGGACTTTCCATATCCTTTTTCACATCATTTATGGCATTTTTCTGATCTTCTGTTTCCTCAAACGGAAAGTTCGCTTCAAAGTCCTCCTGCCACACAGTATCCTTCTGATATACAAAACCATTCTGGCTTTGCCTTCTTGCCTGTATTTTAATAAGTTCCGCCGCAAATTTCTGAATATCCTCTTCAATTTTCTTCCTTTTCCGTTTAAACCCACGTGTCCCCAGCCTAAATAACTGCGGTTCTATATCATTTGATACATATTTTTCCAGCCTGTCCAGCTTTTCCACAGGAATATACAAAATATCCTCATCAGCATACTTAATTTTCAGGTAATCCCGCTCATCTATCGTCTGAATTCCCTTGTAAATTCCAACACCGTACTGAACGTGAATTACATAGTCGCCTTCGATTATTTGATTGACTTTCTTATATTTTACAGCTTTATTTGTTTTTTTCTTCCGCTCATAAATATATCCATCAAGTTCCCTATCTGTCAGCACAAGAAAATTATTTTCATTATTTTTATTTTCATTAAAAATAAATCCTTCAAACAGCTCATATTTTTCAATTTCCAGATTATTTTCCTTTTCAGTTAAAATTTTACCGTATTCAGCCAATTTTTTTTCATAATTATTTGTAAAAATATAAACATTTTCAACTTTTGATAATTTTTCAAGCCTATTTTTATCCCTAAAAGTTTCAACCTGCTCCTGCGAAAAATTTTTAGTCTGTACAAAAATACTTTTCTTCTTTAGATTTTCATACCTTTTCCGATAAACTTCCTCCCGATTTCTGTCCAGCAGTATAAACTCTTCCATTTTATAATCTAAAAGTTCTTCATTTTCAATAACAATCGTAATATCTTCCGCCTTTAATTCATCAATTAGCTCAATCAGCTCATAATTATTTCCAGAAAGCAAATTTCCAAAAATCTTAATTTTCTTTATTTTTTCCACAGAAATCTGACTGTCAATATCAAAAAACCTAATGCTTTCCAATTCATCCCCAAAAAACTCCAATCTCACAGGATTTTCCAAATCTGGCGGAAAAATGTCAAGAATATCCCCACGTCTGCTATACTGCCCTTTTTTCTCAATCAAATACGAATTTTCATATCCATTTTCCACAAGAAAATCCAAAATTTGTGGAAAACTATATTCTTTTTCAATTTCAAATGAAAGAAACTTAACCTTTTCAAAAAAAACATCTAAAGTAATCTGTAAATTTACAAATAAAATAAACTGCTCCTGATTTTTTAAAATATCTAGCAATCTTATATTTATTCCTGTAATATCTTCCTTATTTTGTGAAATATTTTCAAAAATATCAATTATTTTTTTATTATTTTTAAAAATTTTTTTCAAAATATTTTCTTGATTTTCAGACATTTCATAATAATTTTCAAGCATTGAATAATAATTTTCCAAATTTCTATTGGATGTGGAAATATAAATTATCTTTTTCTTTTCCGAACATAATAAAAACCACGGAATTGCACCGCGGTAAAAATTATTTTCAGATTGTAAAATATCTTTTTCTTTATTTTTTAATTTATTTAAAAAACTTAAATTAAAGTTCATATAAAACCTTCCTATTTTTCTATCTGTTGTTATACAATCTCCATATTCCATAAACTATGTAAATATAAACAATATATGGCACAAATCCTAAAGTGTGCAAATATGAAACAGCAAAAACAAGCGCTATTATCAAAATTGCAAGACCAAGTCCTTGTATTATTTCAGCAAATGAAACTGTTTCAACTCCGAATACATTTGGTTTATAAATTGTATTTATTGGTCTTGTAAAAGGATTTAATATTAATACAGAATAGATAATCGCTTCTGCCTGGATTCCCATAAACCAGAATATAATTGTTGAAACTCCAGCAAGAAATCCAAAAAATACCTTCCCAAAACCATGCTGTGGAGTAGTAAAAGTATCTGTCAATACAAAAACTCCCATAAAAATCACTTCTCCAAGTGAAGTAGCCACATTAATATTTTGATTTGAAGCAATGTAATACCCAAAGAAAATTGTAACAAAAAACGATACAGGTATATGCCATGTTATTTTTGATCTAAAAAGCAAATATATGGCTCCTAAAACCATTGCAATTATCGAAAGTTCCCCAATTATCCCTCTATCTGTTAAAATTAAAGAGGGCAATGAAGTACTTTCAGAAATATTTAAAACTTCAGGATTAGCCCATGCTGCAGAATTTGAAGCAAGTACAGCTGGAAAAAATGTCAATACAAATAACTTTCCTAAAATTACTGGATTAAATATTTTCTTTTCTGTTTCTCCATATATAACTTTCCCAAACAATGTTGCCATTGCCCCTGCAAATGCCGCTACATAAAGCGGTGTAAATGGAGCAAGTGCCAGTCCTGTCAAAGCCCCTATTACTATTCCCGACAAATCCTTTAAAGTTTCTTTTTTTCTTTGTATTAATAATGAAAATATCACTTCTGCCAATTCTGATGCAACAACTGCCGACAATATTACCAAAATAGGCGTTACCTGGTAAACTAAAAATGCAGCAAGCAGCATTGGAATCAGGGATATTAAAATATCTATATTCGTTTTTGCTATATTTTCCTGCAATTCCCTTCTTTTACTTCTAAACATATTAAAATTTCACTACCTTTCCTTTTATAGTTTGTTTTTCTAATTTAAGATCATTTTCTACTCTCTAAATATTTGACAATCTAACTTTTTTGTTTCAACAAGGGGTCGAATCCCCTTGCCTTACAATACTTATCTTACTAAATAAATTTCCAAACAAGTTTAATATTAGATTTCATAAATTTTATCCTTATTCTGAAGAACTTGAATCTCCGCCACCTGTTGAAGTTCCTCCAGAACTGCTGCTTCCGCCACTATTTCCTCCACTGGCTGGTTTTGCAGAAGAATCTTGAGATTTAACGTGTGAAGATTTATGCGATGATGATGAATTATTTTTCAAACGGCTATGTTTTGGTTCCTTATAAAAGCTATACTGGTTACTTTTTTTATATTTTTTACTTCCTTTTTTGCCGCTAGTCTTATTATTTGCATCAAGTGCATATTCTGGATTAACAGCCTTGTTTTGTGCTGAATTTGGATTATTAGGCACTGCATTTTGCTGTGGTTGTTGTGGCTGCTGCTGTGTTGATTGTGGTTGCGGTTGTGCTGCCACTGCTGGAGCAGGTTGTTGAACTGGCTGTGGTTGTGCCGATTTTTGTTCAACTTTTTTATTTTCTTCTTTTTTTGCCACCTCTTTCTTATTGTCTGCTTTTACAGCTTTATTTTTCTTGCCAACTATACTTTTTCCAACTTCCTTTGTTCCATCCTCTAGTTTTTTTACTAGGCCCTTTGAATTTTTTGAATCCTGACTTCCAAATGCCACTAGCACAACTGACATTAAAAACAGGAAAATTCCTTTAATCTGTTTCATCTTTCGTCTCCTTATTCTAATAAATATTAGCTTTTACCATTAAAATCGAAATTTTTATTATATAATGCTTTGTAAATTCCATTTTTATTTAACAATTCATTATGATTTCCAACTTCTTTTATTTCACCTTTTTGTATCACTACTATTTTATTACTATTTTCGATTGTTGTCAACCTATGGGCGATAACAAATGTAGTTTTTCCATCCATAAGTTTTTCAAGCGCATCTTGAACTAGCTTTTCAGACTCATTATCAAGGGCAGAAGTCGCTTCATCTAAAATTAATATTTGAGGATTTTCTAAGATTGCACGTGCAATTGCAATCCGCTGCTTCTGTCCACCAGACAGCTTCACTCCACGCTCTCCAATTTCTGTATTATAACCATCAGAAAGATTTTCAATAAATTCGTGTGCATTTGCCTGTTTCGCTGCCTCCACAATTTCCTCAAAAGTAGCATTTTGACGGCTATATTTTATATTGCTAAGTATAGTTCCAGAAAATAAAAACGTTTCTTGCGGCACAATTCCTATTGCTTTACGTAAACTCTTTATTTCATAATCTCTAATATCAATTCCATCAATTTTTAATGAACCGCCTGATACATCAAAAAACCTAGGTATCAGGTTTACAAGTGTCGATTTCCCTCCACCTGAATTTCCAACAAAGGCAATTGTTTCACCCTTTTTAACATCCAAATTAATATTTTTCAATATTTTTTCAGTACTGTCCTTATATTTAAAATCTACATTTTCAAAAGTTATATCTCTTGCAAAGTTTTCAAATTTTATGCAATCTTTCTTATTTACAATAGCCGGCACTTCTTCTAAAATTTCAGAAACTCTTGTAATAGAAGATATATTTGCACTTATGGAATTAAATCTTGTCATTGCACGTCTTGCAGGCGTATACATTGACGAAATTGCCCCTACTATCGTAATAAAATCTCCAGGTGTGAAATTTTTTGCCCTTAAAACTCGGTAGCCGCTAAACATTAGCAGTAACGCTATAATTATATAATTCATAGCTTCCATTATTGAATTTGCTTTTGCATTATATCTGGCAGATTTCACAGCAATTTTCTTTAAATTAATGTTTTTCTTTTTAAAATCATTTATCTCATGCTTTTCTGTCGCAAATGCCCTAATAACTCTAATTCCAGATAATGTTTCCTGTAATTTGGAATTAAGGCTGTCCAATGCTTCTTGCCTTTGTTTTCCCGATCGTTTTAGTCTTTTGGCATATTTTCTTACTGTAATGATAAGAATAGGAGTAACAATCATAACACCCAAAGTTAAATCAAAATCTATATAAAAGGCTATCCCAAGGCAAAGTACTAATTTTATTACTTCAGGTATCATATTAAAAACTTCTAATATAATTGAATTTATATTGCTGGGATCTGTCATAGTACGTGTCATCATATCTCCTATTTTTTTCCCAGAAAAATATTCCATATCCAGAGTCTGTATTTTATTATAAATATCAGTAACGATATCTTTATAAATAGAAGATGAAATTACTGTTGAAAAAATTGTATTCCAGTACATAAGTATTGCACCAATTGCTGCAAGCATTATCATTGCACCTGCCGCATATAATATATCTTTTTCGCTTTTTCCTGAAATTCCTTTGTCAAATAACCTTTTTATTAATGCTATTGGAGCCGAGGAAACAAGCGATGACATTGTTGCAAGCAAAATATTAAGGATAATTAATATATAATATTTTTTTATGTATTTTTTCAGTTTTAAAATTTCTCCAAAATCTAATTTTACTATTTTCATAAATTTACCTTTCATTTTTATTTTTTGTATTTCTTATTTTTCTATGTTTCCAAATTGGGCAAGCAGTTTTGGGTGTACCTTTGTTCCAAAAAAATCTATTTTTCTAGCATTTTTAATATCCCACACAGCAGTAGAATAAATTGTTGCAACCGTATCAAAATATACTCCCATATATTCAAATATCTGAAAAGGTATTTTACTTGTAAATATTTCCATTTCCGGAAATTCATCTTTATATGTAAAAATCCCCCTTGGATGCAATTTAAACAACATATCGCTTTCATTGTAATTTTTAAATATTTTTTTATATAGCTCAACTGTTTCTTCATGTGTAAGAGATTCATCTTCCTCTAGCGGCTGACTTAAAAAAATAACTTTTTTCCTAGATATTTTTTCAATATCCGCAGCCTGCATTCCAAAAAAATTGTAAATCTTTTGTTTCTGTATTTCGGTTTTTTCCTTCCAAAGTTTTTTAAAATCTACAATTTCGGTTTTTTCACTAATTATTTCAGGTACTTCTGTAAGACCGCTTAATATTATTTTTTTTACTTTTGGAGAGAGCCCTCTTTTCAAGTCTTTCTTTTTCTTAAATTTATTTTTAAACCGCTTTAAATAAGCTTCAAAATGATCACTTCGATAATTTGACCAGCCATCTTCTATTACCGTAAATTTTTCTATTTCATCCCAAAGAATTTTAGGTTCTACTTCATTATCATTTCCAAAATATTCAATTTTATATCCATTTGTTTTTTCCTTTATCAAATCTAAAAGTTTTGCTTTTAAATATTTTTTATATTTACTTTTTGCTATTTTCCGCTTAAATAGATTTTTTATTTTTGTAACGTCAATATATTCTTCCCGTGGGATATATATTGTTTCTACATTAATTTTAGAATGTTCAAATATTTCATTTGCACTTTTCCCATGATAAACAAATACGGAATCTTTTTCAAAATTATCATTCATCATTATATAAAGCAGTAAACTATAAGCCGACTCTAAAAATACAACTTTTTTTATTTCTTTCATTTTTGTTCTCTCCTAATGCTTTTTGAATATTTTTCTATAAATTGCTGTAGATCCATCAGTCAATTCATTCTTAAATTCATCAAAATTCTCAAAATCATCTCCGCTCACACGATAAATCCAGTCTTTATTAAGCTTTAAGGAATTTACGCCCTTTCTAGTTGTTATAAAAATATCCACTCCCAATTTTTTTATATCGTCTCTATTGCCTTTATACCGGTGTCCCCAAGGATAAGCCAGACAATCTGGAATTTTTCCCAATTTTTCACTAATAATTTTTTTATTTTCCAAAATTTCAAATTTCACAGTTTCTTTAAATTGTTCTTCACTAATTTTATCAAAAAACTCATCTTTTCTTTCTTTAAATAATTTATTCAAAAATTCCTTTTTTTCCTTTTCAGACATATTATTCTCTTGAGGTTCCACAATATTTCTATACTTTTCCACAAAATCCTTTTTAGCCTTATAGCCAGGAATAGAAATCTTGCTTCGCAATTTAAACACAGGAAGTCCATTTAATTTTCCAGCATCCCTTTTTTCATCATAATTTCCATCAAAAAACAGGCTATAGCTTTCTCTTTTAAAATATGGTGAACTTTCCTCATCATAAAAATCCAGAACATCAATATTCTTTATTGTCAGCTGATGCGAATGTGTGTGAAGCTGAAAATCAACTAGTCCGCTTTCATACATTTCCCTAATTTCAGCCCAGTTTAAATAAGCATCATCCTTTTCAATAAACTTTGTATTCAAAAATATTGTAGCCTTCATATTATATTTTTTTAAAATTGGAAAAGCCAAAGTATAATTATTTTTATATCCATCATCAAAAGTTATAAGTATTGAATTTTTCGGCAACTTATAATCTAATCCCTTCAATTCCTCCATTTTAAAAGTCTTTTTATCCTTTATCCACTTTATATGCTCTTCAAATTCATCCACAAAAATTCCGCCTTTTCCCTTTTCACTGTCAACACTGTGATACATAAGGCATAAAACAAAATTTTTCCTAGTTTTATTATATACAATAAATGCCAAAAACAGCAAAATTATTATTAAAAATAAATATATCATCTTTCCCTCCCTTCAAGTTATAACTTACCTCTTAGCTTCAAAATTTTTGCTCTAATTTTTTTAATCAACCTATCAATCTTAAAATTCAGAACTGTATTTTTTCTCCTGTTGCTAAAATGCACATGCCTTTTATTCCCAATATGGGTCACATAAGGCTCCTTAAAAAATACCGCTTTAAATCCACGTTCCTTATAAAAATCCGACAAAACTTCCTCATATCGCTGATTTTCCAATTTCTCGTGAAGCCCAAACAAATCCATATCTTTTTTTCTTCTCAAGGCTGGATTGTAAGTAAATATTTCTCCCTTTACATTGTAGTAATGCTCCCCTTTTTTTGAAACATAATCTTTATCATAAAAAAAATCTTCCTTAAAATCTTCCTTTGAACGAAGCCCAACAACTAAAATTTTTTCATCCTCCTCCATTACTTCCATTGACTTTTCAATAAATCCACTTTTAAGAAATTTCCAGTCATCTTCACAATGGAAAATATATTCAGTATCAATTTCACGATAAGCCTTGTCAATTGATTTTAGCTGCCCTAACCGTGTTTCATTTACTATCAGCCTAAACTCTTGATTTTTACCATCATATTTTGAAATCAGCCTTTCCAGTTTTTTCCCTTCTGTACTGTCTTCTGTTATTATTATTTTCTTAATCGGATAAGTATTGCATTCAAAAAAGCTGTCAAGCGTTTCTTCCAGCAAATCAAATCTCCCGCAGCTAGTTATTACCAGCGTTACTTCCTTCATATCTATCAAGCCCCTTCTTAGCCATTGTTTTTCTGCTTTTTATAGCCTCCACCAAATATTCATCATTTTTCTTCAGCCTGCTTCTGTCATTTTCATTATGATACAGATGACAAGTCAATGCCTCAAATTTTAATTTTTTCTTTTTACATCCAATATTAAATAGCCTTACAGCAAGTTCACTATCTTCCCTTCCCCAACCTTCTATTTCCTCCTCAAATCCGTTCACTTTAATTAGATCCTCCTTGAAAAAGGACATATTGCAAGACCTTATTCCACGTAAATTTCTATCTACTTTTGTAAATATTTTAGAAAGAATTTTACTTCTTATCATATTTATATTATTCTTTATACCTTTGCTAAAAATATTTATTCTTTTGCCTTCCATTATCTTCTTTGCCGCAACTGCCGAAGTTATAACTCTTGATCCTTGAATGAAGCAGCCTTTTTTCATATTTTTTATATGATCTTCAACAAAATGCCTGTTCAGTACTAAATCACCATCTATTATTATTATATAATTTCCAGATGCCTTGCTTATCGCCCTGTTTCTTGACATTCCAGCCCGAAATCCCTTATCTTCCTGCCAAGAATGAATAATATTGCTTTGCGGACAGCTTTCCTGAAATCTCTTTACAAGATCTATTGTTTCCTGCTTTGAGCCGTCATCGGCAACTATTATTTCCTTTGGAGCAACAGTCTGATCTAACACGCTATTCAGACATACTTCCAGAGCTTTCGGCCAATTGTAGGTAGTAATAACGAGAGAAGTGTCATTTCCCAAATTATTATAATATTCTTCACGTAATTTTGTATATTTTGTCATTGTGTAGATGGAACTGTATTTGGCAAGCAGGTAGCCTTCATATCCATCCATAAATCCAAGCTGCAAAATATACATTCTAAAAAATCTGAACATCATTTTTGAATATATTTTTATAAAGTTCGGATTTTTCCCATTTTTTATATATTCTTTTGCACTTTGTGAAGTATACCTGTTTAATTTTTCAAGAAATTCCTCAATGCTGTCGTAAGTATAATGAATTATCATTTCCTTTATTTTTTTTATTTTACTGTCAGTCTGATATTGTTCATGAACTTCACGGCTGCTTATTTTTACTTTTCCGTTTTTCCACAGCCTGATTACATAATCATCCCATCCGCCAAATTTTATTTCCCTTTTAAATGCAATATTTCTCAATTTTATTTTATAAACATCGCTTGATGGATTTTCACTATTGATAATTGTTTTTATCTTTTCCTTTAGCTGCGTTGATATTACTTCATCAGCATCTATTAATAAAATCCATTTGCCTTTACATTTTTCCAGGACAGAATTTTTTTGCGGACCGTATCCCTTCCATTTTTCCACAAAAACCTTTGCACCCTTTGAAAGTGCAATTTCCACAGTCCTGTCTGTACTTTCACTATCAACGATTATTATTTCATCAGCAATTTCCCTCACAGAATCCAAAGTTTTTCCAATCCTGTTCTCCTCATTAAAAGTTATTATTCCTACAGATAGTTTCATAAGCCCTTCTCCCATTTCATATTTTATAGTCATTTGTAAAAGTATAAGAACACAATATTTTTATGCTTGACTTTCTTAGTCTTCGCCACTCTCTGACAAGGCTTATAAATACTGCTTTTAATTCATTTACTTTTGCAATCGCCTGCACATTTTATTAGATATTTACAAAAACCTACAAAATTCTACATATTTTTATAATTTAATTTATCAAATACTTTTTCAAAATCTACATCATTGATCCGTTTTTCAGTATAGTCAACTAATATATTGCCTTCTTCTTTTATCCGCCATTTATTCTTATTAATTTTCAGTCCATAAAAAGCCATTATTTTTTTATTCAGCCCTTCGGCAATATGCAAGATGGCAGTATCCAGCGATACCACCAAATCACTATTTTTAATTATAGATATTGAGTCAAGTACCGTTCTGGACTTTTCAAAAAATAAAATATTTTTATTATCTGTCTTTTCAAGTATATTATAAATCGTTTCCCTGTCATTTGGAGAATCCAGAATTATAATCCTATGATCCCTATACATTTCACTTAGCCTTCTTATTATAACTAAGGCAACTTCCTCATTTATTTTTCTTCCTCTAGAGGCTCCAAAAAAGTTTAATGCAATTATTTTCTCGCTAACATTGTTTTCATCTAAAAATTTTTTTACATTTCTTTCTGAATCTTTGGAAACTGGAACATCATAAGCTGTATCCTTTATTTCAATATTCACTTTCTTCATCATCTGCTTATAAATTTCAATCATTTTTAAAGTGTTATTCTGTCTTACATTCTTATTATATATTTTATAGCCATCTTTATTATATCCAACATTAACTTTGGCATTTACCCTGTTTATAAGATAAACCTGCTTATACTTCAAACCTTCCGTCGAATCAAGCAATACATCATAATTATTTTTTTTCAGTATTCGTGCAATTTTTCTCCATTCAAAAATTTTTTTTCTGTCAAATATATAATATTCATCTATATTCTTATTTAATTTCAGTAAATCTTCTAAAGATTTGTCAGAAACAACATCTATTTTTATATTAGGATAATATTTTTTTATTTCTCTAAAGATAAATGAACTTATTATATAATCTCCTATTTTTCCATCTGTCCTTAAAAATAAAATCCTGTTTATTTTTGATGGATCTAAATCTGCATCTTTTTTTCTCTTATCAAATATCCTGCTTAATATTTCATTTTTTTTATCAACTAATTTATCCCTATATGGTCTATAAAATTTCCAGTTTATTTTACTCATTAAATTCTCATTCCTTATGTAAATATTATTTTATCTACGTTAATTCAAGGATAACGTATAATTCTAATTCTCCTTTGTTTCTTTTATTTCATCTATCTTGCCGTTTAGCCATCTTATCGGCTCTGATAACGAAAAACCATAAGTCTGGTTATGATTCCCCTGCATTTTTGAAATTACCTGCAAGCTGTCAGCTGTTGTTTTAGGTGACCATCTGCATAAGTTATATTTATCATTTGCATAAAAGCTCAGCAAAGGCTTATCCAAAGAAGAAGCAACGTGAATTGCGCCGCCATCAACTCCAATTGCTAAATCAGCTGCAGCTGCAAATAAAACAAAATCCCTGATGCTAAATTCCCTAGATAAAGAAATGTCTAGATTTTTATTTATATTATTCATTAACTTTCTATAATATTCTTCACTTCCAGCAGTTTTTCCCATAATAATTTTTACATTTTTCATCTTTTCATCTTCGATATTATTTAATAATTCAGCCACTTCTTCAGGTTTCATTTCTCTGTCGCTTCCTTGTGGAACAAGTAAAATTTTTACTTTTTGAGTTTTTTCAGAATCAGATTCCCAAAATTTTTCCATTTTATCAATATCTTTTTTTAAAAGTTCAATATGCGGCTTTTCTCCTTCTATTTTAAAATATTTAGAAAATTCAGAACCTATTAAATAATCTATAATATGGGTTTCAACAGGTGGAGTACAGTCAAAATCATAATTTTTCACATTTTTTCTATTATAATAATGCCCCTCGTCACTTTCTCCGAAAATCATTGTGATTTTTGGACTTAACACTTTCTTCCAAATCATCCGCTTTGTATTTTCCTTACTTAAAAAATCAAGTAATACATCCCATTTTTTATGATTTTTAAGTACGTCATTCCGCTTCACGATATTATCTATTATTTTTTCATTCTCATTGCATAATTTGGCAAATTCCATATTTCTGCTTGTCACTACTAACCCTAATTTAACATTACGATACATTTTTTTTAACTGTCTTGCATAGCAAAAAGACATTAGAGTATCTCCGATGGAATCCTTAGGATTTATAAGTATTGATTTCACATTTTTTAAGTTAATATTTTTATGTCTTTTTTTAGCACCAAATAGCCATATTATTATTTTAGATTTTATTCCATTAACTATACTCATCATGTACCCTTTCTTTACATTATTCTAAATAGCTATTTATATTACTTTTAAAAATTTGTATTTTCTATTAATTCCTTTAGTTTTGCTTTATTACTTTCCATTGAAAAATCATCAGCTCGAATTAATGATATTTTCTTATAATTTTCATATTTTTCATTATTATTTATTAATTCGTAAACTTTTTCCACAAACATGTCTTTATCATTTAACGGAATAAGTTCACCATATTCACTATTTCCCCCCAATATATCCTTTGGACCCGTAGGGCAGTCATAGGCCACAACAGGCGTTCCAAAAGCAAGGCTTTCCAGCAGTACAGTCGGCAATCCTTCATATTTTGCAGTATGTACAAATAATTTTGCATTTTTAAAAAATGGATATGGATTTTCAATTTGTCCAAGCAAGATTACATCATTTTCCAGATTATATTCCTTAATTTTCTGCTTAATCAATTCTACTTTTTCCCCGTTTCCAATAAAATAAAGTTTCTCCTTTATTCCTCGTTGCTTTAATTTATAATAAATGTCAACAAGATGTTCAGGCTGCTTCTGCTGTGTCAGGCGTGACACTTGTAAAAAATAATTCTCTTTTAAATATTTTTCATAGTCAGGATTTACATTCTCTGCCTTTTCTCTAATTATTTTAAGATTTATTGGATTATAGACTAATTCCACTTTAGTTTTATCCATTCCTAAAATATCCACAAACTCATTTCTCATTGTATCACATATTGCCAGTATTTTATCATATTTTTTATATTGTTTTTTATATTTTTCTATTTTGTCTGCACTTAGCTGTTCTCCAAAAGTAAGTGAAAAATGAATCCAGGCAAATACAGGAATTGCTATGTCAAAATCTTTATATTTCAACAAATTTGAAGAATAATCAATAACAACATCATAGTTTTTTTCTTTTATTCTCTTTTCCACTTTTTTTAAATAAGTTGTTTTTGCCCGTAGCCTAAAAATTTCCTTAACAATTTTGCTTTTTCCATCATAATTTTTAAATAAAAATTCATAATTCACCTTTTCTGGAATTTCATTTTCAAATAAATTATTTTTTCCATGATTCCAAGTTATAAGCAAATCAACATCATAATTCAGTTCAACCAAATTTTTTAAAACATTAAGTAAAACTCTCTCTTCTCCTCCCATGCTCAAATGACCATGTAATACCAGTACTTTCATATTTTTTCATCCTTTTTTATTTTTTCCAAGTCTATTCTATTTCATACATTTTTTCAAAATATTCAAAAAAAGTTCCATCTTTCTTTCTTTTACTATTTTCTATTTTAAAAGACAATTTATGAATACTTGATTTTTTTGTTATTTCTTGTAATTTATCTTCAGAATATTTATCAAACCATACTCTAAACATTTCATGAGGAAAAGTATCAGATATAACTTGACATTGTTCCTTTTTATAATAATTTTCTATTAATTCGTTATAAAGTATCTGCAAAATAAAATAATTTGGAACTGAATCGTTGTTTTCCCAAAAAATCATTAACATATCTAATAACGTATTAATAACTTTGTTATTTTTATGTGAGAAAATAACACTGCTTAACATTCTTACCTTCGATTTTTTACTCCAAGAAAAATAAATTGAATCATAATCTTCCCATTCTTTTTTATTTTCCAAATTCTCATCCCTTTGAAATAAAAAATAATCCATTTCAAAATATTTTTCAGACAAATAATCTGTCAAAAGTATTGTCGCATCCATCCATACACCACCATAATTACTCAGCAATGCAAGCCTTAATATATCTGAAAAGTGAGCATATCCCATTCTTTTATCATTTAATTTTTCCAAAATATATTCTGGAATATCAAGATATTCCTTCATACTTTCATTATCCAGACGAATTACAGTATAATCCTTGCCATATTTCTCCATAGATTTATAGCAAATTTTTACAACGCTAGGCAATTTTTCATAATCCCAGCCTTGCCCCCAAAATTGCCATATTATGTTCTTATCTGTCAATGTCTTTTTTGGCTTAACTTTTTTTCCAATAACTTTATTTTCAAAGTAATCCTTTAAAATATTATCCCAATCCTTTGCAATTGTTTTTTGATTCAAAAGATACACATTACTTTGTAATTTGTCATATATTTTTTTTGGCAATAATTCTTTATACACATATTTATAGGGCTTTTTATTTAATTTTTCGTTAAGTTTGTAAATTTTGCTGTTAGAAAACTTATATTTCTCCATTTTCACGCTCCTGTTATTTATATAGTAAAACTACTTTGATTAATTCGATCTCACCAATTGAAAATTCAAACATAATATTTAAACTAAAAATAGTAGAACATCATTTTTCATTTTCAAAATTTAAAGTCTTCTGATTTTTTATATTTCTGTACAAATAGTCAATAAAAAATATTAGTACAGTTAAAGTTATTACTAAATGCTTATCATTCAAATTGTCATCTGTCATCCCTTGAATTATCCAGGCTATAAAAGAAACTTTAGTACCTATTTCAAATGCAGTTATTTTTGCATTCCTATCGTATTTATAAAAATTTATCTTAAATAATTTTATTAATAAATTTATAATTATCAAAATAAAAAACACAAAGCCTAAAATTCCAAAATCCAGTAAATATTGCAGATATGAATTATGTGAAGCTACATAATGCTGAGTCCGCAATTTATTTCCAGTAAGAAAATATTTATATACATAATCGCTAACTCCTATTTTTTTATAATAATCCAAATTAAATTTTTTTCTTTCCTCAGCTCTCCAGCCATATAGCGGTTTCTGTTTAAAAGCTTCTGCTCCAGTTTTCCAGAAAATTACTCTTAAATTACTCGATGGATCATTTTTATATTTAACTATGTATTGTATTCTATTCGAGATTGAAACTGGCAATGCAAAGTAGCCTGCAAAGCACATTAGAATAGCGGCTAATACATATCTTTTTCTTTTTTTATACATAATATACAAAATTGTAGGAAGTAAAGAAATATAAACCATTTTTGATCTATTTACAATAACTATGAATAAAACTAGAATTGACATTATAGCCAAATAAATCTTTATCATTTTATTTTTTTTATTATCTTCATTCTTGTAAAATAATAAAAAAGACATCAAATATAAAAGTATTATACACATAATATTTGCAAAATCCTGAACAGTTAAAATAGCAGTAACTCTCGGATATTCAAACCCTACAGGATGTGCCCATTCATTATAATTTTTTATAAAATTAATAATTGCTAAAATTAAGATTATTGTTCCACCAAATAAAAATGACTTTAAAAAATTAAAAATTCTTTTATTGTCATTTATAAAATATGCTAACGGAAAAAAAATTAAATATCTTAAGTTATAATTATCTAACCGTGATCCTATTCCGCCGTCAAATGCCGCTATTATAAACGACATAACTACAAACACGACTAATAATACTGAAAATTTTACATCTATTTTAGAAAAAAAATCTTTCCGATTCTTTTTAAAAAACATTGAAACTACAAATGTCAATAACAATAACGGAATTACAACATTATTCTCAAACTTTTCAGATAAAAATAAAGAAACTCCAGTTAACAGACAAAAAATAAACCCCACCTTATTTATAATTAAATTTATTTTTTCGTTATTCATATTTACTCCTTTTTTACAATCATTTACAAAAGCCTAAAAATTCCATAAAATACGACCTTTGTTTTTTCCGCTCTCTTGCAAGGTATTTATCCCAACTTTTATAGTTTTTTAAATATGATTTATAATTTCTTCATAGACTCTTTCTATGCTAATCTCAGGTATCCCCTTATAATAATCCTTCCTATACTCATGCTGATGTACTGGAATTTTAACAATATTATTCTCATAAAACTCATTATCCTCAATAACATTACTTTTTTCCTTCCAAGGAAAAAATCCCAATGAACGTTTCCCAGGTCCAAAAATCCCAATTACAAAGGGCTTTTCAAATCCGCTCGCAATATGAATTGGAGAACTGTCATTCCCTACAACAACATCAGCCCTTGAAATCAAGGCCCCAAATTCAACAAGGTTAATTTCTCCACGAAAATCAATAACATTTTTATCATTTTCAAAATTTAGGGGCAGTTCCTTTTCAGCTTTTGAACCAGTTATTCCAATAAAATAATTTTTATTTTTCTTCAATTTTTCAATAACTAAACGATATTTTTCTATAGGCCACATCTTTTCAGGTCTTTGGCTTCCAGGAGCGATTAATATTAACTTTTGCCCTTCATTTCCAAAATATTCATTATTTTCCAAAATTCTGTCAATTTTTGCAAAATCCTCCTTTGCAGGATAAATTCTAATCGGAATTTTTTCCCCTTTGTATTCCACCAAATCAAGTAATCTTTCCACTTCATGCTTTTTCATGTCATAATGAACTTTCTTATTTAGCAAAAATGAGCCTGTCGCCACATCAAATCCAGCAATATTCGGAATTTTTGCCAGTTTTGCAAGCAATATCGACTTTATAAATCTATGTGGTATTACTGCATAATCATATTTTTTTTGCTTCAAGATTTTTAATACTCTCAAAAATCCCTTTATTCCCTTATCTTTTCCCTTTTTATCATAAAGAATTATTTCATTCAAATTGGGATTATTGCTTATAACGCTCTTATTTGCCGGCAATGTCAAATAATCAATCTCTGATTTTGGATACATTTCCTTCAGTCTTTGAATCAATGGCGTAGACAAGACAATATCTCCAATAAATGCCGTATGTATTACCAATATTTTCATTTTTTCTCCTTAATCTGTATACAGAGTTATTATATCACATTTAGTGTCTTTTTATAATAGTTATTTTTACATTTTAGATTAACTTGTGCTAAATTTCTTTTAAAAAATAACAAAAAAAAGACATAGCTTATGATTAAATTCACTAAGTTATGTCCTTACCAATATTTTGGAATAAAACTAAAAAATAATTCAAATTATTTCAATACTTTTGACTCGAATTTTTTTCCACCATAATATAACATATATTTCTTATCTTGCAATGCTCCAGGATTTACAAATATTATACCATTTTTTTCTGCAAAGTATTCTTTGTGTGTATGTCCAAAAACACAAATTTCAGCCTTTTCCAAATGTGCCTTTTTCTCTAGTTCTTCAAGTGTCCGTTTCACATTATACAAGTGTCCATGTGTAAGAAATACCTTTTTCCCCATCAAGTCAAATATTCTCGTATCTCTGGACTCATAATCATCCATATCAGTATTCCCCTTTACAATAGCAAAAAGTACATCCCTATAAACTAATGACATATCAATTGCATCGGTGCTGTGATCTCCTGCAAAAATTACGATTTCTGGATTTTCCAGCTCCATCACCTGCTGAAAATAATCAAGTCTTCTGTGACTATCCGAACAAATTAATACTTTCATTAAATCTCCTCTCTCCATCTTTTAATTTTTCCCTACTGAAAAATTTTTTTATTATATACTCAAACCTCTTTAAAATCAAACTGCCAAAACTAGACAACCTAAAAATTTTCAAAAAATTAGTTGCCATTTCAATCTAGCTTATAAACAGTTTTATCATCTTATTAGAGTGAACTACTCCCCCTTTTAGAAGCGGGAACTTCTTGGGAAGTATCTGCGCATGACTAGCCAAATATATTTACCAAGCTCTTCGGACAGTTCCTGCCCTGTTTTTTGTTTCTTACTTAACAATAAAATTACTTTGAAATTATTTTGAATGTTACAATTATTTTTCTCAAAAATAAATATTTATATAATTTGATATTTAATTTTATAATCTTCTAAATAAATTTGCTATATTTTTTAATTTTATACTAATTTTTATCTGCTTTTTGTATATGTTCAATCATAGATTTTTTAATAAAGTTGCATTTATTATAATCTAAAATAGTTTATTACTAATATTATTTTTATTATATTTTCCTTTTATATGAAAAATAAATTAAATATAAAAAATAAAAAAATATTATTTAATTGTTCCAGTTAAAAATCAAAAAAAAGAGGAAGAGCATATTTTAAAAATTTAGGAATACCCAAACAGCTATTACAAACTGTTTGAGTAATATCCATTATTATTTGTGATTAATTTTCTAAACAATGAAAATCGGTTTTTGAAGATTTTCAAGTATTCTAACTCCAAGTTTACCAGTAATTCTTTCAACCATTACTGTATACCGTAAATCTCCCATTAAAACTAAATCATAATTTTGAGATTCATTCATAATTGTCTTAAATGTATCTCCTTTTTTGTGAATAAGGTTATAGTTTTCTCCAAATCTTTGGGCTAAGCTATTTTCATCATCTTCTTCAACATTTACACGTAATACGTTCATCTTTTGCTCACCAAATATGTAGAAAAAAGTAAATAGCGTCTTATTTGCATTATAAGCCCCGTCATCAAGCAATACTAAATTATCCAGTCTGAAATTTTCCACATTTGGTAAAATAATTAATGGCTTGAATATGCTTCTTAAAATTTCCTTTAATACAGGAGTTACTTTTTCATTTTTTACAAGCACAAGCAAATCATATTTTTTCAATTCTTCCAGGATAATTTCAGAAGTTTCTCCATCCTTTGTGTAAAAATTTGAAATATCAGCTGTCATTTTTTCCTTAATTTTTTTTACAGTTTTTTCTTCCAGTTCCCTATATTCCTTAAAGGCATAATTTGCTCCGATATTTAGCCCCATACCTTCAATGCTCACAGGAAAAACTTCGTATTTTAAGACATCCTTGATGTAAATAACATCAATTTCAACATCATATTTTTTCTTAAAAATTCCCGCAAAATTAACCAATGGCTGTATTTCATTTTCTGCTGTAACTAAAAATAATGCTTTTTTTTGTAACATTTTAACCACTTCCTTATTATGATAATTTTATTTAACCTATTTTTCTTCACTAAAGTCAGGAGCTTCTGTAATTTTTACAACAGAGGCAATTTTTTCATTATTTCTAACTTTCATTATTCTGACACCTGTTGCCGAACGACTTTGCACAGTAATATCATTAATGCTTGTTCTAATTAACGTACCTTCTGAAGTAATAAGCATAATTTCATCATTTTCCCTTACGATTTTTACATCTACAATTTTTCCAGTTTTATCATTCAGTTTTGCATTGATGAGCCCTTTTCCGCCTCTTGACTGAAGTCTGTATTCAGAAAGTTTTGTTCGTTTTCCATAACCTTCTTCAGTTATTGTAAGGAATCTCATTTTATCGTCATCCATTTCAGAATTAATAATTGCAGCTCCAATAACTTTATCCTTATCACGTAATGTAATTCCCCTTACTCCAACTGCTGATGTTCCCATGCTTCTTACATCTTTTTCAGAGAATTTGATGGCAATACCATTTCTAGTTGCCGCAAAGATTTCATCTTCTCCGCTTCCGCTTGTAAGTCCAATAAACATAACTTCATCATCATCATTTAATCTGATTGCCCGTTTTCCAGCCTTCATAATATTACTAAACAATGTCAGTTCAGATTTTTTAACAACTCCATTTCGTGTTACAAAGAATAAATTTCTATTCTTTTCAAATTCACGAACTTTTATTATAGTGCTAACTTTCTCATCATTGTCTAAATTTATAATATTTCCAATAAGTTTTCCACGAGCCTGTTTTCCAGTTTCAGGAATTTCATAAACTTTTATGCTGAATACCTTTCCTTTCGTTGTAAAGATAAGCAATGTATCAAGAGCCTTGGCAATATACATATCCTTTACAACATCATCTTCCACTGTATTTGTAGCATTTACTCCAATTCCGCCACGCTTTTGAGAACGGTAAGTATCAATTGCCACACGTTTTACATAACCTTTTTCTGTAAGCGTTACAACAACTTCCTCATCCTTAATCAAATCTTCAATGCTAATTTCAGCTCTTGCATTTCTAATTTCAGTTCTACGTTCATCCCCAAAATCTTCCTTTAACTTAAGTGCCTCCTCTTTAATTATACCATATATTTTTGAATCGTCAGACAAAATTCCCATTAATTTTTCAATTAATTTCATAAGTTCATTATATTCCTGATTAATCTTATCTCTTTCAAGCCCAGTAAGTCTTTGCAATCTCATATCCAAAATAGCCTTTGCCTGAATTTCTGAAAATTCAAATTTATCAATTAATTCAGCCCGTGCAACATTTGCATCTTTAGAAGCACGTATAATTCTAATTACTTCCTCAATATTATCAAGAGCAATTTTAAATCCTTCCAAAATATGAGCCCTATTTCTAGCTTTTTTCAGCTCAAATTCAGTTCTTCTCGTAATTACTTCAAATCTATGCTCTAAATATTTTTGCAAAACCTGCTTTAAATTCAATACTCTTGGTGCATTATCCACAA
>ERZ772786.191-NODE-191-length-25349-cov-4.913616_pt1 | contig 25349 bp, 25 predicted proteins | sample MGYA00511473_ERZ772786 | MGnify/ENA primary metagenome ERZ772786 (study PRJEB29015, sample SAMEA2738025) | human oral metagenome | biome: human oral; feature: human-associated habitat; material: saliva | place: China | collected 2252 ...
AAATTTACTTGATGACTTCATTTGAAAGTGCTTTTTCTGATTTTCCAATGCAAAACCTCCTTTTAGTGAATATTTTTTGTTTTCTGATTATTTAACATTATACGCTTAATTAGAGACTTTGGTAAAAATAAAGTAATCATTTTAACTTAATTTAAAAACAAGACTTTTAGAATACAAAAAAGCCCACCAAAAGTGGTAGGCTGCTATTTTAAAACTAAAAAAATCACTGACAGAAGTCAGTGATTAAAAATTTTAATTAGTATTTTTTACGTTTACGTGCTGCTTCTGATTTACGTTTACGTTTTACAGAAGGTTTTTCGTAGTGTTCACGTTTGCGGAGCTCTTGAAGAGTTCCAGCTTTTGTTACTGAACGTTTGAAGCGACGGAGTGCGTCGTCAAGTGATTCATTTTTGCGTACAAGTGTTTTTGACATAGATTTTCACCCCATTTCCAGCTCGAGAGTTCGTGGTCTTTCACACGACTTTCCTATTATATCAAATGGAAAAGACCTTGTCAAACTAGACTAGCTTTGTCGCCTCCTCATTTAAGCGTTCTTGATGAATATTAATTTTTTTATCCAAATAAGCCATTGATTTTTCAAGTTCGGCTAATTCTTTTTCCATTTCCTTTTTACGAGCTTTTAAAACTCCAATTATCATTTCATGCTTATCTGTATTGGCAAAAACTTCTTTAATTTGTGCTAGACTCAATCCGGCACAGCGATAATGGCGAATAGCATTAATTCTTGATTCTGTTGCTTCATCAAAATCACGAATTCCAGCTTTAGTGCGTGGAACTGAGATTAATCCTTCTTTTTCATAGAATCGTAGATTGTAGGCTGAAATTCCTGTTCTCCCTGCAACTGTCGCAATCGTGACCATTTTTTCTCCTTTGAACTTATAAAAATCACTTTTTTATGGCAATTTTACTTTTTTATTTTATTAATTAATAAAAAGTCAATTTTTTCTCTTGACTTAGAGTAACTCTAACTTGCTATAATATAGCATGTTGATTTCAAAGTGTCAACCACCGCATTTTGAATCTTATTTTAAAATAGAAAAGAGTAAGAATTGAATAAAATACAAGAAAAACGTTCCATAAGAGCCTTTATGCTCTCCAATGTGATGGCAGGTTTAGAAGGGTCAATCGTAGCGACCGCTCTACCTGCAATGATGGCGGAATTACATGGAATTAAATTAATGAGTTGGGTTGTAACCATTTATATGCTCCTCATGGCGGTTTCTTCTCCCATTTGGACCAAATTAGCCGAACGCTTTGGTTATAAACAAATGTTTGTGCTTGGCACACTCTTATTTACAATAGGTTCTCTCGGCGAAGGATTAGCCATTAATATGCTAATGGTTATTGTCGCACGCGCGCTCATGGGACTTGGTGCTGGTGTGATGATTCAACTTCCTTTTGTCATCTATGGAATGATGTATCAGGCCGATGAACGAAGACGAGTGATTGGAAATACTGTCGCTGCTTATTCATTTTCAACTATTGCAGGACCAATTGTCGGGGGGCTGATTGTCACTTTACTTGACTGGCGTTGGGTCTTTTTCATCAATATTCCAATTGGGATTTATATGGCTTTTATTGTTTGGAAAAATTTCGACTTGAAAACAGACCATACTAAAAAATCAATTGATTTTGCTGGCTCTGCTTCTTTATCCATCGCTGTCATTGCAATAATGTTGCTTTTCCAAATGATGGGAAATGCAGTCATTAATCTTCCTCTCCTCCTTACTTTATTAGTTGTAAGTTTTCTCTTTTTCATCGGATTTTATTTTGCTGAAAAACGAGCAGTTGACCCAATTGTTCCACTTGAACTTTTCAAAAACCCTTCATTTATCGCTAAAAATATCATGTTTTTCATGCAATATGGCTTCTTTGGTTTTTACACAAATTATCTGCCTACTTGGGGACAAGGAGTCATGGGCGCAACGGCTTTAGTCGGCGGAATGGTTTTGATTCCATCAGCAATCATGCTGGTTATAGGCACTAGAAATGTCAATCATCTCATTCAAAAAGTGGGAGAAAAGAAAACAATCTATATTGGATTTTCCATTATGGTTTTAGGGGCAATTTTCTTATTTAGTTTGCCTGAACATGCCTCAATTGTGATGCTCTTTCTGGCAACAGCAATTCTTGGAACTGCCTTTGGAATTGTCAATATCACCTTGCAAGTTGCGGTTCAAGAAAGTGTTGCTAAGCATTTGATTGGTGCAGCGACCGCGGTTAATGCACTACTAAGAACAATGGGAACAACGCTTGTTTTATCTGGACTGTCCATTGCCCTTAATCGTACATTTACTGAGGCAACAGCACATAATCCAAAACTTACAACAACACTTCTTAATCAAATTTCTGATGCAAAAGCTTTAAAAAATATTCCAGTAAATCTTATTGCCCCTTTGCGTCACACCTTATTTAACGGCATGCACTTGCTTGCTCTTATCTCAGGATTACTTCTTTTCATTGCTATTTTTGTCAATTGGCTCGACCCTTGGAAAAAAGGCTTGGAATAGAACAAAAAAACTGCTGACAGGCTCGTCAGTAGTTTTTATTTTGCTGACAAAATTTCTGTCATAGGATAGCCGTTTGCGCTTTAGCGCATTTACGGATATGCTAGTATTTCCGTCAGTAATTTTTGAGTTCATTAAAGTCTGCAATTGCTTTTTCTAATAAATGATGTAAACTGTCAGCATCATTTTCTAACCATTCTTCCCAAGCCACGCTATAAACTGCTCGAGCTAGGCGAACAGCTAATCTTGCACTTCTTTCACCATAAGCTGTCAGTAAATATTCAACTAAGAGTTCTTCGATTTTGCTTTGTTTTAAAAGTTCTCGTTCTTCCAAATCTGGGTGACTGGCAATTATTTTTTGTCTCTTGACTGTTCTTTCTCGATGTTCATCAAAGAAGTCTGCAGCGTAAAAATAACTTTCAAGAACAATAGCCAAAGGATTATTCGCTTTTGATTCTTTCATTTTCGTCAGTAACATTTGGCTGTATTGCTCCCCGCCAGCAAAGAAAATATCTGCTTTATTTTTAAATTTACGAAAAAATGTGCGCTCTGTTAAACCAGCTTTGGTGGCAATTTGTAGAACAGTTGTATTCTCATAACCTTGCGCTGTAATCAATTCCAAGGCTGCTTCATATAATTTTTCTTGACTTGTTTTTTTCATCTCTTCCCCCGAATGTCAGTTTATGACATTTTTCTTGACAAGCCTCCCCTAAAGGATTATACTATTCTCAAATGTCAGTTACTGACATTATATAAAATGCTTTTAAAACTGTCAAGAAAAGTTGATAAAGCACATTAAGGAGAAAATAAATGGTTAAAGCACTACAATACAAAACATTTGGTAAACCCGATGTTCTTCAACTCGTGGACCTTCCTCTCGTCCATCCAAAAGCTGACGAAGTTTCTATCAAAGTCAGTCATGTTGGACTCAATCCAATGGATTGGGCTATTATGGGAAATCCCGAAGTGGCTCCAAATTTTGGTGTCAAACTTCCCCAAACTTTTGCCTATGATTTTGCTGGAATAATCGATGAAATTGGTCCAGAAGTGACCGACTTTAAAGTTGGCGACCATGTTTTTGGAACAACAATGAGAGGTGCAGCAACCGAACAACTCATTTTTTCAACGAAAGAACGTGGACTTTTTCATAGACCCGATTTTGTAGAAGATGCCGTCGCCTCTACTCTTGCCGTTGCTGGCCATACTGCGGCAGTTGCTCTGCGAAAAGCTCACGTAACAGCAGGGGATACTCTTTTAGTTGGTGGTGCAGCCGGTGGCGTAGGAATTTTTACGGTTCAACTTGCTCAAATGTTAGGCGCTAAAGTAATCGGTACTGCTTCTGACTCTACCGCTGACTTCCTACAAGATTTAGGTGCCGAACAAATAAGTTATGGTCCAGGTCTGGCTGACCGCTTGAAAAATAAAGAAATCACGGCGGCTATCGATCTATTCAGCCATGAAACGCTTAAGGCTGCTCTCGAATTAGGAGTCAAAGCTGATAAGATGTCGACTGTCATCATGTATCCAGAGCCTCCAGCTGGGATTCCAACGGCTACAGGTGGCGAAGCTCTTCCTTCTGATATGGAAATGATTTTAAATGCCATCTCTAATCATCAACTGACGGTTCCAATTGCAGCTAAGTACTCTATCGATGACTATTTAGAAGCAATCAACTTACAGATGAATCGTCATGCACATGGAAAAATTGTTCTTTATTTTTAAATAAATAAAAAAACAGTCAAATCAGACTGTTTTTATTTACTCCAATCAATCGGACTTTGACCAGATTCAACCAGAAATTCATTGGTTTTTGAGAAAGGATGAGAGCCAAAAAATCCACGACTTGCTGACAAAGGTGACGGATGCGCCGCTTCTAGTATAAGATGCTTACTTCCATCAATTAGTTTGGCTTTCTTTCTAGCAAAACCACCCCAAAGAATGAAAACTTTTGGTCGGTCATCATCTGAGGCAATCTTGATAATTTCGTCTGTCAACGGTTCCCAAATTTTACCAGCATGGGCATTTGAAGTAAACTCAGGTACAGTCAGAACTGCGTTTAGAAGTAAAACGCCTTGTTCGGCCCAAGCCGTCAAATCACTGTCATCTTTAGAAAAACCTTCCTCACGCAATTCTTTTTGGATATTAACAATCGAGTCTGGACGATTCACTTTGAAAGTAGCAGGATAAGAAAAAGCCAAGCCTTGAGCTTTCCCGGGCTGAGGGTAAGGGTCTTGCCCAACAATGATAACCTTTGTTTGTGCCAAAGGAGTCAATTCAATCGCCCGAAAAATTTGATTTTCTGGTGGATATACTTTGCCCTCTTGATAAGTCTGATTGATAAATTCAATCATTTTAGGAAAATAATCTTCTGCTAATCGATTGCGTAAGGGTTGTGACCAATCTGTTTTCTTCATTTTTCTTGTCCTCTCTCCACAAAAATTCGGAGGGTTGTTTTCAATTTTTCTGTTGCTGTCTTTCTGAAATCACTGATATAAATTTCTCGATGATGAAATTCTTTGTGAACAGCTTTTAAATCATGTTCTTTAGCATACTCAAAGAGTTTCTCAAAGCTTTCCCCTTCGTCATCAAAAGAACCTAAATGAATGGTTTGCAGACATAATCCGTCTTGAATAGCTTCAAATTTAACTTTTGATAAATCAAATCCTTTTTTACTCTCAACTAACTTCTTAGCTTTTTCAACTATTTCAGAATCCACAAAATCGGGCATTCTAATCATCAATCGCCAAATAAAGTCATTTTTATCTAGTTTACCAGCTCTAGGTTCATTTTTACTGGTCCATAAACCTTCAAGAGGTGGAACCACAAAAGGTTGGAAATTTTCAATTGTAAAGTCTGGGTTTCGATAGGACATTGAAATCATATAGGCAGTCGCATACAAATATTGAATGGCTTCTTGAAAAGCTGGACTTGTTGGTGCTCCTTTACCATCTATCATTAGATAATTAAGGGCAGGCAGCTCAATTAAAGAAATTCCTTTTGGTAAATAATAATTTTTATCAGATTTTTTATAATCAATTTTCGGGCTAGACATGCTTTTATTATATCAAATTTATAAATAAAAAAACCTGCCTTAATGACAGATTTTTCATTTTTAAATTAGAGATTTGCAACGTTATGATAAACTTTTTGGACGTCATCGTCATCTTCAAGAGCATCAATGAGTCCTTCAAAGATTTCTAAATCTTCAGGTGAAAGTTCAACTTCTGATTGAGGAATCATTTCTAATTCTGTTGTTGAGAACTCAGTAATTCCAGCTTCTTTAAGTGCTGCAATTCCTTTATGAAGGTCTGTTGGTTCTGTATAAACAACAATATTTCCTTCTTCTTCGGTCACATCACGAACATCAACTTCAGCATCAAGCAAAATTTCAAAGATATGGTCAGGGTCAGTTCCTTCAAAAACAATCACCCCTGTATTGTCAAACATATAGCTGACAGCACCGGCTGCTCCGATATTCCCGCCATTTTTGTGGAAAGTAGTACGGACATTAGCGATTGTACGGTTAACATTTGAAGTCAAAGTTTCGGCGATAACCATTGAACCATTTGGTCCAAATCCTTCATAACGTCCTTGAACGAAAGTTTCATCTCCGCCACCTTTAGCTTTATCGATTGCTTTATCAATAACGTGTTTTGGAACTTGCGCTTGTTTGGCACGTTCAATAACGAATTTTAATGATGAATTTGATTCTGGATCTGGTTCACCTTGTTTAGCAGCGGCATAGATTTCAACACCGAATTTTGCATATACTTTAGAAGTTGCACCGTCTTTAGCGGTTTTTTTAGCAACAATATTGGCCCATTTACGTCCCATTGGAATAATCTCCTTGAAATTTTATTTAAATTATTGGCAGAGGATTAATCTGCATGATTTTTTCTATCATATTATATCACAATTTGTAAAGGCTCGTCTATGAGAAATCAAAAAAATCCCGATTTTACGGGATTTTACTTTAATTCCTCAGGGATTATTCTTGTGAGGAAATTTCATTAGAGTTTTCTTCAACTTCTTTTATTTTCATTCTTAATAAGAACACGGCAGCAATAATCCATAAAACAAGCGAAACAAATATAATAACCCAAGCAAAGATTCCTGCAATCAGTGTTAAAATTGCTGCTGCATTACTCAAATTGAATCTTCTATTTTGGCGAAGTAAAATAATCGCAAGGACAAATGTTGCTATTCCTACAAACCCAATAATAATTTTGATAAACATAGCAGGACCAGAATTTGCTGCATTAAATCCGGCTTCAAAGCTGTTTGAACCAGTTGAATTGAGTGCTTGCGATAGTGAAGCCATTGAAACGATGGTTGAAAGCACAACCAAGGCAGCACCAATGATGTTAAGAATCCCCGTCACTTTGACAAGATTCTTCATACTTTTTTCAGTCATAATAAAAATTCCTTTTCTTTTTATCATAACATATTTTTTACGTTATTTACAAATATTTATCGTAAATGTCTATCTGATTGATGAACGAATTGGTTTTCGACCAAAATTTTGTTCTTCAAATTGAACATTTCCTAATTGATAAATTTCATCAGCTTTTTGGGTCAAGTTGTCCCATGGATTTTGCCCAATTTTACTGATAATTTTTCCCCGATTTTGAGCTAAAATTTCCTGACCAGTTTTTGAAAAGCCTAGCACATGAATTTGTTTTGGTAAATCAAACTGCTTTGGAATATTTAACAAAATATAAGTTAAAAGCCTACGAACACGCGCTTTCGTATAACGTTTGGTATAAACTTGTTCGACCAATTCATCAAAATTTTTAGCAAATTTGACCGCCTTTTTTAAGCGGACAGAAAGTTCTTGATTGACTTGAAAAATATTTTCCAAGTGCTCATCAACTCGAATTTTATATTGCAGAAGTGGAAAATAAGCTGCCCAATTAGTTTTTGGACTTGCATAAGCCGCTAAAATGGCTGACGGAACATGATTTTTTATTGCTGACAAGTCTGTCAGCATCGATTTATTACTGACAGATTGATTAGTTTGCTCTGTCAGTAAATTTTGCCTTTCTGTCAGTGAAAATAACTCCTGACGGAGTGCGGTTGCACTAGCAAATCCTTCTGTCAGCTCTAGTGAATGAAATTTTCCGACGCGTTTAATCGCTTGTAAATTAATTTGTTTACCTGCCGCTGCTTTAGCATAGGCAAGAGCTAAGACGTGATTTGGTGTGTTCCCGTCAAATTCAATTCCCGTAAAATGCTGCCACATTTTTTGAGTTTTTTCAGGGTAGGAAAGCTGGTCAGCTAATGATTGAATGTAACTTTCCATTTCCTCCCCTCTTTTTTCATAAATATCAGCAATTTCATTATAATCAATTGCTGATTCTGAACCAAAAGCCAGGTCAGTAATTCCAAGATTTTTTAAAATAGCCACAGCACCACTTGCAAAAAAATCGGCCGCCTGTACCGAAACAGTGACAGGTAATTCAACCACTAAATCAGCACCACAAGCTAAAGCCATTTGTGCTCTCGTCCATTTATCAAAAATAGCAGGCTCACCTCGCTGCATCCAATTCCCTGACATGGCTACTATTTTTATGCCCTCAATCTGGTTCAAAAGATATTCATGTCCCTTATGAAATGGATTAAATTCGGCAATAATTCCTGTAATCTTATTCATTTTCTACCTCTAAAAAAATCTGTCAGTAACTGACAGAAATATTTTTTCGATTATTTTTTACAGACAAAGAACCAACGCGCACTTTCTTCGCTCGGCGCCTCGTCAGTAAAATCTGCACAGACCATCGCTTCTTTAAAGCCGGCAGTTGCCAAGCGTGCGAGATAATCGTCGATTGGATAAGTCCGTTCTTCATGAACTTCGTCTTTTCGTGTAAATTTCCCATCAGAACCCTGAATGAAAAAACTTAATTCATGGACAATAGAATGTGGAACTTCTCCTCCAAATGAGTCCCATAAAAAAGCAAAATCTTCCGCATTTTCATGGTAAGAGTAATTGGGGAAAACTTCATCTACTTGATAAGTTGAATGCACATCAAAAATAAAAGTTCCTCCTTCATTTAGTATTTCAAAAACACCATCAAACGTAGCTTGTAATTCATCCAAATTTTCCAAATAGCAAAGTGAGTCAGAATAGCAAGTTACCGCATCAAATTTTCCAAGTCCAGAAAGTTCGCGCATATCTCCAGCAGTAAAATCAAGTTGATAACCGGCTTGTCGAGCTTTTTTACTTGCCAAAGTTAACATTTCTTCAGAAATATCAAGTCCGGTCACTTTGTAGCCTTCTTGGGCCAAACGAACTGATAAAGCACCAGAGCCACAAGCTAATTCAAAAACTGATTTTGTTTCTTTTGGTAAATGTCTTTTTGTAAAATCAAGCCATTGCTCATAAAGTTCTTGGTCCATGACCTGATCATAGACTCTTGAAAAATCTTCGTAAAATGCCATTTCAGCCCTTTCTAGAATTACTGACAGCTCTTTTAATAGGGCTGTCAGTAAATTTTAAAATAAATAAGAGCTCTGTCAGTAAAACCGACAAAGCTATTAATTATTCAGCCATAAATCCAGAAATATCTACCATTGGTGCATCAGACCAAAGTTTTTCTAAATTAAAGTGTCCACGTTCATCATGTCCAAAGACACTGACTACGATATCACCAAGGTCAATCAAAACCCAACCTGTTTTTGCATCGCCTTCAATATGACCTGCTGCTTTTGCTCCAGCAAGTTCGGCCGCTTCAGCAATATTATCAGCAATTGCATCTAACTGACGGCTATTCATTGCTTCCATGATCACAAAATAATCTGCAACAAATGTCACTTCAGACATATCTAAGGCCACAATATCAAGTGCTTTTTTATCATCGGCTGCTTTTACAACCACTTCAAGTAATTTTTTTGAATCCAATTCTTTCCTCCGAGACTTTTTGCCTCTTTTTATTCATTAAAAATCTTTTTAAGATTTATTATTCATTTTCTCTAGCTCCTTTACAATCAAATGTAAAAACTAGACCCACTTATTTTAACATAAAAAGTTACAGCAACCAAAAGTTGCCTGTTATATTCATTATTTTTAGAGAAATTTTAAAAAACGCTTCTGTGAATGATTACTGGTATAACCTTGATGTTCATAAAATTGATGCGCCTCATGCCTTTGCACTCCGGAGTTCAGTCTAATAACTTTAATCTCTCTCGCTTTAGCCTTTTCTTCTAAGGCATTAAGTAATTGAGCCCCAATTCCCTGTCCTTGATTTTTTTCATCCACAACTAAACCTAAGACATTTAGCATCACTTGTTCAGCATAAACCGGAGCATAAATTTCTGCTTCGATGAAAGCTGTCACTCTTTCTCCCAATTCAAAAACAAGAAATTCATGGTCAGCATCTTTTAAAATACGTACAAGATTTTTCCTCACAGCCGCTTCAGAAATTGGATAACCAAGTACTCCAGAAAGGCGAGCAATGTCAAGATAATCTTTCATTTCAGCTTTTCTAATCATTCATTTTCCTCTGTTCATAATAAGCAGTTTATCTCTAACGATATTTCAAGACAAATAACCAATAAAAGCATTATAGGCTTCAAAAGTTTGAGGGTAAATGGTCAAACGACGTTCTGCCAAATACTCAACCAAACGCATGGTTTCAAAAGCAACTGCTTGATTTAAATCTTGATTAGCAACGGCACGGGCTTCAATGACCCCAGGAAATGTTCGACCTTCCTCAATGTAATCTGCTACATACAACACCTTAGCCAAACCAGACATTTCTTTATCTCCGACCGTATGAATCTCAATCGCCCTTAAAATTTTTTCATCTTCAAGTCCGAAATCTTCACGCATTTTATAAATTCCGACTTTTCCATGCCAAATATTATTATCCCAATTTTTCAAATCAGCATCTAAGCCATATTTATCAATCAAAGAAAGAAAAGTTTCATCATCCACTTCTTTACAATAGTCATGTAAAAGTCCAGCTAAACTTGCTTTATGCGGGTCAACTCCATATTTTTGCGCTAACGCAATCGCTGCTTTTTCCACACCGAGCATATGTTCAAAACGTGATTTTTTGACCATGCTAGCAATTTTAGCTAACAAATCTTCTCTTGATAAATTCACTTCTGGATAAAAGTCAAACATATAAGCCTTCTTTCAAAATGTAATCTAAAACCTTCGGTGCCAAAAGAAAATGTGGTTTAATTCCACGGTGCAATTGTTCCCGAATCAAATTTCCAGAAATGTCCATCATTGGAACATCCACCCACATAATCGGATAAGAAGTCCCTGCCCGATAACGAGGCCGACGAATCCCAACGAATTGAACTAATTCTAATAACTCATCAATATGTCCCCAATGAGCTAAACCAGAAATCATGTCTCCACCGATAATAAAATAAAAATCACAATCTGGATTTTCTTCATGAAGCTCAAGCACCGTTTGATAAATATCAGCGCCATCTTTAGCTTTTAGGCGACAAGCGTCTACTTCTAAACCAGGACAATCTTCAATAGCTGCGGTCAGCATAGCTGCAACATGCCCGTCAGTATTATGTTCTGGTAAAAAGACAACTTTTTCCAAATTAAGTTCTTGGCGCACTTGGTCAGCAATTGTCAAATGGCCAACATGAACAGGATTAAAATTACCCCAAAAAAGTCCGATTGCCCGTCGTTTCTCGTCTTCTTTAGCTTTTAATTCTACCTTTGTAAAAGGAGTCAATAAATCTATTGCCATTTGTTCACCCATTATATCTTAGTCTTTGATTATTTTTTAGAACACTTTATTTCACAATATTTTTAACTTCAACCGAAATTTTGCGATTTTCTTTGCGGTCAGAAACTTTAAACACAATGAGATTTCGACCAATGATTTGAACCACATCAAGTCCCATTTCTTCAATTGCTTCTGCCACATCTGTTGCCACTTCATCTGAGTTTTGTAAAATATTAACTTTGATTAGTTCACGTGCATCAGCAGCATTACGAATGCTTGTCAAAATTTCATTAGACAAACCACTTTTGCCAATTTGAACAATTGGTTTAATATTAACTGCCAAGCTACGCAAGTAGCGTTTTTGTTTTCCATTCATTTCCATGATTTCATTTTTCCTATTTCTATTTTTAAAATTTCCGAGCAACCTTTAATTATTGGGTAATTTCCACCTCAATTCAGGCGCAATCAATCCTTTAATCAGATATCCTTTTTCACCCTCAACCACTGATTGAACCAAGGCACTTTTTCGTAATTCAGGTAACTGATAGGCTTTTTCGTAAGGTAACTCTAACTCAAAAGCATCAAAAAGTTCATGTAATTTTTCCAAAATTGCTGTTTTCAGCCATTGCACGCCACTTTCAGATTTAATTGAGAGTTGCAAACTTGGCGATAAAGTTGGCAAGAAATCACTTGGTGCTATATCCATCTTATTATAAACATTCAGCACAGGAATATTTGTCAATTTCAAATCTTCCATGATTTTTAAAACTGTTTGTTCATGAATTTCATGGTGAGGGTTGCTAGCATCCACAACATGAATCAGTAAATCAACATTAGCTGATTCTTCTAGTGTTGATTTGAATGCTTTAATCAGCTCTGTTGGCAGGTTTTGGATAAAACCGACAGTATCGGTCAGTGACACCGTAAAATCTTCAACCAATTTAACTGCTTTTGTTGTGGCATCCAAAGTCGCAAAAAGTTCATTTTGCTCATATTGTTCTTTATCAAGACCAACTAAAGCATTCATAATACTAGATTTTCCGGCATTGGTGTAACCAATTAAACCAATCCGAAAAATTCCTGATTTTGAGCGTTTTTGGCGGATATTTTCCCTTGTTTTTTCAACTTTTTTGAGGGCTTTATCAATGTTTTCAATTCGAGTGCGAATATAACGTCGATCTGTTTCAAGCTTGGTTTCACCCGGCCCTTTAGAACCAATTCCCCCACCTTGACGGCTGAGCATAATCCCTTGTCCCACCAAACGAGGCAAAAGATAATTGAGCTGGGCTTCTTCAACTTGGAGCATTCCTTCATGCGAGCGTGCACGCATAGCAAAAATATCCAAAATCAATTGCATTCTATCGATGACTTTGACACCCAAAGCTTCTTCTAAATTGACATTTTGCCTTGGTGATAAGCGATCATTGAAAATAACCGTATCAATTTCACCCACTTCAATCGCCCAACGCATTTGTTCTAATTTTCCAGAACCAATCATTGTCCGACTATCTGGACGTTCTCTTTTTTGAGTGAATTGGTCAATAACCAAGCCGCCAGCTGTTTTTGTCAGTTCAGCAAGTTCAATCATTGATGACTCAAAAGCCTGAAAATTTTCAGCTGTTTCCACTCCAGCAAGTAGAACTCTTTCTTGTTTTTCTTCTAAATCTATCAAATTTTTAGTAAAATTTTCCTTTTTTATTTTTGTCAGCTGAGTTTAGACTAAAATTGTTATAGAGTCAAACTCTGCTCATTTATTTATTCAGTTGTCACAATTCTTTTGATTTGAGAATTTACTGACAGATTTTTCAGCTCGTCAGCAAAGAATGTCGGGAAAGCTTTGTAATTTTTATACTCAGCAATTGGAATCCATTTCAAAAATTCTTTGCTACCATCAGTCCCAAAACTCTCCGATTTTACTGACAGATTTTCTGTCAGTGGTTTCATCAGAAAATAAAAACTCAATTCATGACAATTGACCTTATTTAAAAAATCACTTTCCTGACCTGTAAAAAAATTTTCATGGATAAAAGCTAATCTTTCAATTTCAAGTTGTAAACCAGTTTCCTCATAAAGCTCACGCAGACAAGCCTCCTCGGCCGTTTCACCCAGTTGCACGGCACCACCAACCGAATAATAATAATCATTGTGGTCATTGCCAACCATTAAAACAGCATCATCTTTAATAATAATTCCAGCTGCCCGATATCGAAACCATTGATTATTACGCGTAAAACCAATATCCTGACTAGTCTCTTCCATTTTAATTCTCCAAGATTTTACTGACAGAAATTCTGTCAGTAATTTTACAAGACAAACTGTGAATTTTTTTACCCAATCAAAGCCTTACGAACAACTACATCCACACCTTCTGGCACCCAAGCTGCCACAACTGCTTTTTGTGGGACACGAACCCAGCCGAGACCAGAAAAGACAATATCCGATTTGTCAGTAATTTTAAACTCACGACGAACCAATTTGGCACCAACTAAAGCAGGAGCCAAGATTTCTCCTTTATGCTTTTCATAAAATTCAGTCGCACCTTCAAGTTTCGTCCGGTGAACATTGATTTCATTGTCAAAATAAGCCGTCATTCCTTGACGTTCGCCACTTATAAAATCAAAACGTGCCAAACCACCAAAGAACAATGTTTGTTCAGGATTGAGCTGATAAGTTTTCGGCTTAATTTCTTTACGCGGTGACACGTATTTCAAATCTTCTGGTTCCAAATAATGAGCCATTTGCCCACGGTGAATAATTCCCGGTGTGTCAATCAATGCCGAATCTTCATCAAGCGGAATTTCAATCTTATCAAGAGTTGTCCCAGGGAAACGTGAAGTTGTAATCACATCCTCAGAACCTGAAGCTGATTTAATAATTGCATTAATCAAAGTTGATTTACCAACATTCGTTACCCCAACCACATAGACATCACGCCCACGGCGGTAGTATTCAATAGCTTCCATCAATTCAGCCACATCATCTTTATTTTGAGCTGAAGTCACTAAAATATCTTTAGGTTTAAGCGAACGTGAAGCCGCTTGTTCTCTCAACCAAGCAGTTAATTTCCCAACTTTTAGTGATTTTGGCAAAACATCACGTTTATTGGCAACCATGAGTAAATCATTTCCACCAGTCAATTTATGAAGGTTAGGAATCAAAGAGCCATTAAAGTCAAAAATATCAACCACATTGACAATCAAAGCATCATGTTGACCAATTTCTTTAAGTAAACGCAAAAAATCTGCATCCGTCAAACTTGTCGGTGCAATCTCATTATAATGGCGCAAGCGGAAACAACGCTGACAGTATAAATCCTCAGTTTTGATAGAAGCTTCGCTTCCCTCATCTCCAGCCTGAACAGCTTCCATTTGGTCGCGTTCAGCTATTTTTTTCTTCAAAGCACCCGCAGGCAAAAAGCCAAGTGCATTTTTATCCTCAGTTTGAATTTTTGCACCACAACCAATACAGTACAAATCTTCCATTGTATTTTCATTTTCAATCATATTGCTTATTATACCACATTTCAACAGCATTTTTAGCCTTTTTTCCTATAATAAAAGACCTATTTTTATCATCTTTTTACTGACAAATTTTTCTGTCAGTAAACTTCAAAATAAAAAAGAGAACGACAACTTGTCAATTCCCTTTTTTTACTGACAGAATTCTTGTCAGTAATTTTTATTGTACAGAATAGTTAGGTGCTTCTTTAGTAATTTGTACATCATGCGGATGTGATTCTTTCAAACCAGCACCAGACATTTCGATAAATTGTGCTGAATCATGCAAAGCAGTAATATCAGCCGCACCAGTATATCCCATTCCCGCTTTCAAACCGCCAAGCATTTGGAAAACGATATCTGTCGCTGTTCCTTTATAAGCCACACGTCCTTCAATTCCCTCTGGAACAAGTTTGTTAGCTTCATTAACAGTCCCTTGGAAATAACGGTCTTTAGAACCTTTTTTCATGGCTGCTAGGCTTCCCATTCCACGGTAAGTTTTAAACTTACGACCTTGGAAGATTTCAAATTCCCCAGGAGATTCGTCAGTACCTGCAAGCATTGAACCGAGCATAACAGCGTCTCCACCAGCAGCAAGCGCCTTAACAATATCACCAGAATATTTAATCCCACCATCAGCGATGATTGTTTTACCAAATTCACGCGCCACATTTGCCGCATCATAAATGGCTGTAATTTGCGGAACACCTACACCAGCAACAACACGAGTCGTACAGATAGAACCAGGACCAATCCCAACTTTAACCACATCAACACCAGCTTCAAACAAAGCACGAGCACCCTCACCAGTAGCAATATTACCAGCAATCAAAGTACGGTCTGGGAAATGATTACGGATTTCACGGATTTTACGTAAAACACCAGCTGAATGTCCATGAGCCGTATCAATAACAATCGCATCAGCTCCAGCAGCGAACAAAGCTTCCGCACGCTCAAAAGTATCAGAAGATACACCAACTGCTCCAGCAACAAGCAAACGACCTTGCTCATCTTTAGCAGCATTTGGGAATTCAATCACACGTTCAATATCTTTAATTGTAATCAAACCAGCCAATTTACCAGCTTCATCAACCAAAGGTAATTTCTCAATTTTATGCTCTTGCAAAATACGAGCAGCTGTATCTAAAGTTGTTCCAACTGGCGCAGTAATCAGATTTTCAGAAGTCATCGTGTTTTTGATTTGTTGATTATAATCCGTAATAAAACGCAAATCACGGTTAGTAATAATCCCTACCAATTTACGATTTTCAAGCGTATCAACGATTGGTACGCCAGAAATTCGGTAAGTTGCCATCAAGTTTTCAGCTTCTTCAATTTTATGATTTGGAGTCAAGAAAAATGGATCTGTAATAACACCAGATTCTGAACGTTTCACTTTATGAATTTCTTCAGCTTGTTCCTCAACAGACATATTTTTATGAACAACACCAAGTCCACCTTGACGCGCCATTGAAATAGCCATTTTTGAGTCAGTTACAGTATCCATGGCAGCAGAGATAATTGGAATATTCAAAGTCAAATTTTTAGCCAACTTTGTCTTCATACTCACCTCATTTGGTAAAACATGAGACTCTGCTGGAATCAGCAATACATCATCAAAAGTAAATCCCTTTTTCAAAAACTTAGTTTCCCAGTTTGACATCGAAAATATTCCTCCATTATCGTGCTATATATACGCAATATAGCTATATTTCTATGGCATTCGCCAATTTTTTATTTTTACTATTCTACCACTATTCCCTAAGCATTTCAACAGTAGGAAACAGCAGGAATAAAAAAATGCATAATTTGAACTGATAATTACCTTATCATTTCATAAACTTACCTTAAATATGCTAACATATATACTACAGGATGAAAAAAGCAATTCTAAATTACATTTTGAGTTAAATAAAAACATTTTAGTTAAATTGTTAATTTATTTTTACTAAAACGCAACGTTTTTTTCTTCTTATTGTTGTAAAATAATAAGAGCACTTATTTATCTGAAGCAAAAATTAAAAGAAAGCAAAAATTTTAGAAATGAAATTGAAAAAATCCCATATTATTCCCCTAATACTCTTTTCTGGGTTTCTATTGGCTAAGCCAGTACTAGGTGATGAGGTTAGTTCTGACAATACCCCGATGGGGCACTACATTGAGCAAATTCAAACTCAAGAAACTTCCAAGGACAGTAGTAGTGATACATCAGCGACAACTCCTAATATCAGAGCACGTTTGTTTGCTGCAGCTCCAGCTGCCAATGTTCCCTCTGATCTCAAGTCAGATGATAATACACTGCCAAGAAAAGATGCTGTAGATATTGCTAGCTATCAATCATGGATGACACAAGCAGACTTTAATTCTCTTAAGGCATCTGGTGTCAAGTCAATCGTTGTTAAACTAACCGAAGGAACTAATTATACGAACCCATATGCTGCAAATCAAATTAAAATGGCACAGAATGCCGGCTTAAATGTTGCAGTTTATCACTACGCACGCTTAACAGGAGCCAATTCACAAAGTGCTGCAAATTCATTAGCCATACAGGAAGCTGCATACTTTGCAAAGATAGCTAAATCTTTTGGATTGTCTAGCAACATTGTAATGATTATGGACTGCGAGCAACCTTATAGAGATGGCTCTGGAAATATTATCGGCCCCAATCCCATAACGGTTGATTGGGCAACAGCAGGTGTGCAATTTGCTAATACGCTCAAAACAAATGGTTATAGCAACACAAAGTTTTATACCTCTGCTTCGTGGATTGGAACAAATACAGCAACTTGTCAAATGAACTATAATACATTAGGTGGTCCCAAAAATCTTTGGGCTGCTCAATATCTATACGGCAAACCATCTTCTAGTAATCTTCAGAATACGCAATATGGTGCTTGGCAATATACAAGTCAGATGTATTATCAAGGAACCCCTAACTTAAAAGCCAATGCTGTTGATACTTCAATTGATTATAGCAATTTTTTTGCATCATCTGGTACAATTCCACCCGATAACTCTATCATTCCTCCCGGAGATAATTTAGTAGCTAATGGTCTCTATAACGTATCATCTGCAAACAGAGCGATAGATATTAGTGGAGGTGGTGTAGTAAATAATTCTACAATTCAAACTTATAATAAAAATGGATCTGCAGCTCAAATTTGGCAAGTAACTCGTTTGAGTAACGGCTACTATACTTTTATGAATCCTCAATCAGGAAAATATTTAGAGATTAAAGCTGCTGCAACAGCCAATGGGACTCGAGTTAATCTTTACCAAGGCAATGGAACCGATGCTCAACAATGGGTTATCGCGCCAAATAGTTCTGGAGGATATTCTATTCTATCTAAACTTGCAGGAAAAGCCATTGATATTCCAGCAAATTCTTATAATAATGGTGCGCAATTACAAATATACGCATCAAACAATACTCTTGCTCAAAGCTGGTCTTTCACTAATACAAGTACTCCAACACCTATCACTGATGGAATTTATCGTATTAAAAATCTTACTCATCCTCTTTTTGTTGATCTTGCTGGGAATAATAGCGCAAATAAGACACAAATTCAAATTTATTCCGAAAATAATACACCAGCTCAACTTTGGAAGTTCACAAAACTTTCAAATGGGAATTACGAAATTTCAAATCCAAATTCTGGAAAATGTATAGAAGGTGCAGGTGCTAATCTAAGCAATGGCACTAAAGTTCAGCTTTATCAAAGAAATGGAACCATGGCACAGCAATGGATAATTACTTCATTCTCTTCTGGAATAAGAATTAAAAATGCCAATTCAGGAAAAAGCTTGGATATCAAGAACGGTAACTTTTCTCCAAATGCACCATTACAGTTATACGACTCAAACTATACAGAAGCTCAACAATGGCAACTTATAAAATAAAAAACTCGTGTGGAATAATCTCCACCGAGTTTTTTATTGATTAAATAAGCTTCAATTTTTATCTAAATCTTTAAATTCTTTCTCAACCGCCTTTAAAGCCACTCCAAAGACCTGATCCATGTCATAGTATTGATAATTACCTAAGCGCCCTCCAAAAATAACATTTGGATATTTTTTAGTCTCTTCTTTATATTTTCTAAAAAGCTTAGAATTTTTTTCATCATTAACTGGATAATAGGCTTCTTTTGTACGATCCCAATTTTGAGGAAACTCTTTCGTTAAAATCGTATATCCCTCGTCAGCTTTTTTATCAAAATGTCTCCACTCCATCACACGAGTATAGGGTGTTTCTGCATCGGTATAATTGATGACAGCATTTCCTTGAATATTGTCAGATTTTACAGTTTCTGTTTCGAAGCGTACAGAGCGATATTCCAGTTCTCCAAAAGAATAATCAAAAAACTGATCGATCATTCCCGTATAAACAATTTTTGGAAATTCTTCTAAAAATACTTCTTTATCACTGAAAAAATCTACACCTGTTTGAACATCGATAAGGTCAGAATCAAGCATTTTATCAAAGATTGCAGTATAACCATCAACTGGAACCCCTTGATAACGATGATTGAAGTAATTATTATCAAACGTATAGCGAACCGGAAGACGGCGGATGATGAATGAGGGCAGATCAGTAGCTTTACGTCCCCACTGTTTCTCAGTGTAACCTTTAATAAGTTTATGATAGATATCAGTACCAATCAAACTAATTGCTTGTTCTTCTAGATTTTTAGGGATTCCTGAAATTCCTGCTTTTTCCTTCTGTTCCTCAATCTTAGCAGCCGCTTCTTCTGGAGTCTTTACCCCCCACATTTGATAAAAAGTGTTCATGTTAAAAGGAAGGTTATAAAGTTCCCCTTTATAATTCGCAACAACTTGATTAATATAATTATTAAACTCTGTAAATTGATTGACGTAATCCCAAACCATTTTATTATCGGTGTGGAAAATGTGAGCTCCATAATCATGGACATTGATTCCATGTTCTTTATGAGTGTACATATTCCCACCAATATGAGAGCGACGTTCAATAATTAAAGATTTTTTACCATGCTTTGCAGCTTCATGGGCAAATATCGAACCATAAGGTCCTGCTCCAACAATAAGATAATCATAATTTTTTTTATTAAATTTCATTTTTTCTCCTGATATCTATATTTCATTAAATGTTTTATCAAAATTTAATATCTGATATTTTTATTATAAATAATAAATACCAAATAATGTAGAAAATAGTAATAAAACATTTGTGACGATTGCAATACTCATTACAAATATTAATACACCTTTTTGTCCATTAATTTTAATTTTAAATTTTTCATGACAGGTCACAAATAATAATAAAAATAAAGTAGGGGTAAAATATCTTCCTTGCAACCCCTGCATCTGCCCCAAAACTGTCGCATTGCTAACTGGTGAACCTTTTAATGTATAGGTCATATAGGAATAATATACCGCAGCAATTCCTAGCATAAAAATTCCAAAGCTCACTATTGAGATAAGTTTATTTTTTATAAACTTATCTTCGTTCACTAATGCAGTAAATAATACTACATACCAAATCATGTTTACCCATGAAGGACTATTATTGATGAAAGGATAGGGCGAGCCAAGTAAAGTTTGGAAAACACTAGCAGATGTAAGACCTGGATTCAAATTCACAGCATAATTAATCAAAAATCTATAAATACTATAAAAAATCCCACCATGTTTCAAACTTAATAAAAAGAGTAAAATTGAAAACAAGAGTCCAGTTCCCACTAATAAAGTTATAGATATTCCTCTTTTATTTCTCCATAAGTAACTAAGAAACAAAGATATCTTACTGTATATTCTTGGAAAAACAAACACTATTATTAATACTGGTATGAAAAGTAATAAAACTTTAAAGTTAGTCTTTGCTCCGAAATAAATAGAAATTGAGGCCACTCCCAACTCTACCCATCTCCACCAGTTAATCTTTTGATCAACTAAACTATTAATAATTATAGCCATTAACCAAGCAACTAATATAAAACTCAGAGAATCATAAGATAAACTTGCAAACGAATTCAAAGTAACCGGAGTTAGAGATAAGGCTACAAAAATCATTTTCCCTTTTTTAACAAACTTAATTATAAAAAACATTAATAATGAATTAATAATCACTGAAAATAAGCGAGCCGTTGTTATCATAACACCAATTGACGGATAAATTTTATGTCCCAGCCATACTCCTATAGAAGGAATTAAATGACCCCAAAAGTTATAGGATCTTAAATTTGGATTCTCTGTTAATCCCTCTCTTGGTTGCTTACTCATTGGCATTTCAACTATTTTCGTTAGATAGTAAGTTTGAAAATAATCTCCCTGTTGATATGCCTTAATTTGTTGATCAATTCCAGTTCCTATTTCAGGTTCGCCATATGCTGAAATATCATTTGATAAATTTGCCATGTTTGAACTTACTACATAATGATATTGCCCATCTGGTTCATTGAAAAAAGGCATTCCCACTGCAAGGATCATTCCAAGCAAGACACTAATAATAAGATAAACCTTATGTACTTTACTTTTTTCCCCAACTACAGAAGAGGAAACTGATTTTTTTTCTTTTCTCTTTTTCATTTCCACTCCTTACAATCTTCTACACTTTACCAATAAAATTACCACAGCTAAAATTAGTCCACCAAAAAAACTAATAGCTACAAAGATGTAAATTGGGATAGTATTTCGTCCTTGTCTACTTCCATCTAATGTTAAGTTACTATATTCATTAACACCTGGAGCATAATCAGGAATTTCCCCTGTAAGACCAATCAGAGCATTACTTGGATTAGTTATTGAATTATCAACCATTAAGGAATTATTTGAAGAAAAATAGCTTCGGCTAAAAACAGAAAACTTAAAAATTTTATTAGAATCTGATAAATCAGTATTCTTATCAATACGATAAAGAAAATAATCGTCTCCTTGTGCTAGACCTAGAATCTGTATTAAGCTATTATTGATTTTTTCATTTTCTTTCTCATTAAAATTAAATCTTAAAACGCTCAGAGGAATTTTTTGAGGCTGATCACTTCCCAATATATATCGATTTCCCCCTTCTAAAATTAGAGGATCTGAAGCCTGTGCTATATCCAAGTTATCAAACTTATTCCATTTTTTATTATTACCATATATCCTATAAGCACTACCATCTGTTTTAGCCAGTATAAATTTTCCGCCTTCAGCAAACTCCGTAGCATTTTTTGTAGTCATTGCAAAATTTATACCTGCGATAATTAAATTAGGAGTTGAAGCCACACTTGAACTACCATCCTTATTTACAGAGATCGCTTGCAATGATGTATGAATCGGTTTATTTGTACTTACGTTATTTCCTTCAAGATTTACATGTACCGTAACACGCAATAATATGTCACTTTGAGTTGGATTTAATGTGATATTGGCAGCAATCACTGGTTCAGAAGAATTGAATACCAGTGTATCGTTTAAAGTTGGATTCGTCACTATTGTTGCTGCCTCTGAGTTTTTTAAAACTTCTATCGAATCAAAAGAAAGATTTGATTTTGGTGGTAAAACCAAATTAATATTTCCTGATTGCTGCCACATATTTTTATTAATAGAAAGATTGAAACTAAATTTTTGATTAGTACCAACAACATACTGACCAAAGTTTGAAGCCAAAGCACTTAACTTATTATCCGCCGTAAACTTTATTTTATCATCCACATTTACAAGATCTATCACAACTTTTTCAGAAGATTTTTGTATATTCGTAAGTTTAACAAAGTTGTTATTATTATCAAGAATTAGCGTGTAGCCTTTCATAATATTGGCTTTGGCTAAACCTTTGCTGTTTGTGAACTTATAAACAACATGTTCTGGATTTAAAAAGGGGACTGTGGTATTTGACTGATTAATTTCACTGATTAGCGATAAATTATCAACATTAATTAGGCCTGAAATTATTGAGCTCATTTCCTCATCTGTATGAGTAATACCTTGACCAATCTTTTGACCATTACTTAAAGCAATCACACCGTTATTAGTGGTACTATTTGTATTTTGCGATGCTAATATCCAGGCTGCAGAGCTTCTAGCTTTCTTACTTATATTTCCACTCTTTATTTCTTGATAAGCACGATCAATGTTCATAGCACTATAAGAAGTATGAATTACGGGCATACCATTATTAGTAACTTGTAATTCAACACTCGTTTGTTCTGGTGGCAAAGTATTAGCAATAATTTTATTTTCTGTCACTAAAAATATTAATATAAAGGAGCAGATTAAAATCAAAAATTTTGTATTTATTTTTTTTTTCATAATGACTTTCAATATTTGGGATAACTTATCTTTTTATAATTTTTTTGATATACGGACTAACTAACGAATTAGCTGGTGCACGTAATATGTATAAAGTTATTATATAAATTAATACTGCGATAATCGTTTGAATTAAATAATTTAATATACTAATTGGAAAATTCTTATTGACAAAATCCAGGAATATAAAAACAAAAGCTCCACCAATAATATACTTCCAAAGACCATGAAAAACTTCCTTAACTGCAAACAAATCCCTCAACTTCCATAAAATATATGTTGCTACACTAACTTCTGTCAATATTGTCGCTATTATAGCACCCATTGTTCCTAAAATAGGAATTAAAGTAAGATTGAAGAGTACATTCACTATAAGACCGACAACCGTTGACATCATATATTCATGCATTTTTTTTGCCGCCAACAAATACTGTGTACTTAGGGCATTTGTTAGTGCCAAGAAAAATATTGTTATTGAACCAACAGCAAGCAAAGAACCTACCGGAGCAAAGTTTTTTCCAAAATAAAAGACAGCGAAAGTTTGACTAACACCTATAATACCAGAAATGCATAAGATAGAAATACAGTTTCCTAAATCTATTGATTTTAAAATAAGCGGTTTTACTTTTTCACTCTCACCAGATGAAAATAATCCTGATAAATGAGGTAAAAATGCGGAGTTAAAACTTGAAACAAGTGTCGCCCCCAATATGATGATCATATAGGTTTGTGTAAAGTATGCTACGCTATCAAGGCCAGAAAATATTTGGAGTAAATTTTTATTAAGTGAAGTGTAAATTGTAATAGATACTTGTGGAAGCAATAACATTGTTACTGGACGTAGATGTTGAAAAATATTGAGCGAACGAACTGGAATTTTCATTAACTCTCTTCGTAAAAAAGGCCAAACAGTTATATTGCCTATCAATGTTGAAAGAGCAAGTAATAAAATATAAAGCCATAAATCATTCGGTGTCCTGACAAAAACAAAGATAGCAACGGTTAAGAGTAATCTGATAATTGTATTACGAACAACTATAACCTTGAAGTTTTCAAGCCCCATAAAAAACCAAGAAACATCAAAAGCAACAGCTATCAAAGTAATTCCTTGAAGTAAAAAATAAATTCCCCATTTATTTTGAAAGAAAATAAAAATTAAATATGCAATAAGTGCAATAACTACAGTAACAAACTTTAAGCTTAATAGCTCATAAAATATACGGCTTCTTGCCTCTTTATCCTTTTGATGATAGGCTATTTCACGATTACCATACAATGTAATACCCAGTCCACCAGCAAGTACAAAATACCCCAGCCATGCGGCTGTAGATGAATAAATACCCACTCCTGTAGTTCCCAATGTTCTTGAAACATAAGGCGCAGTTATCAAAGGTAAAATTAATATTAAAACTTGATAAACTGTATTATACATCATATTTTTTATTAACTTCATCAAATTATCCTCTAAATTTCACCATTTATTATTTTTATTAGCCGTTCTCCAGACTTGTCTATCACATACTGTCTAACATCCTCATTTGCCTTATAAGTTATAGCGATACGTTTTCCGTCATTTTGAAGCATTTCTATAATATTATCGACGAATTCTTTTTTATTATCAGGTTCAACTAAAATGCTATTAGCATCATTAGCATAATCTACTATGCCACCTATACGACTTGCAACAACTAATGCTCCTGATGCCATAGCTTCCATACCCGTTAAACCCCAGCCTTCTAAAACACTTGGAAGAAGATATATTTTAGAGACACCATAAATTTTATTACGAAGTTGCTCTGTATTAGCATTCTTTGTAAAATGAATCCAATTCTCTAACTCTTCAAGTGGATCATATGCCCCAAATAATTGGACTTCAAGATCGGGGATTACCTTTTTTACCTCACGTAGAATTTCTAATCCAAACTTTGTGCGTTTTGTTTCTTGAGCATGATTCAAGAGACAGATAATATTTTTCCTGTCTTCCACAGAATTTTCGAGATAAAACTCATTATGATTATAAAAATTTGGTAAATATTTTGGCTCTCCTGCACCAGATTCTAAAACTTTTTCTCTTAGTTCATTTGAAATAACAATATTAGTCATTCCCATATTATAAGTTTTTTCAGCAAAACCTTTTTTATTTCCGAAACCCTCTGCTTCATAATTTTGAATAAAATAAAATTTTTCTCCTTTTTCTTTTGAAAGCGAAGAAACAAATGGCGCAGTTTTCGCACCTGTCGCAAATATAATATCTGCATCAGGTATATCACTAGGAAAAATACAATTATAAAACGATTTGATAGCATTCTTAAGTGGAAACCAAGTTACTTCAGTTTTACGGTTTGAAAATTTTAAAATTT
>ERZ772786.192-NODE-192-length-25301-cov-16.860730_pt1 | contig 25301 bp, 11 predicted proteins | sample MGYA00511473_ERZ772786 | MGnify/ENA primary metagenome ERZ772786 (study PRJEB29015, sample SAMEA2738025) | human oral metagenome | biome: human oral; feature: human-associated habitat; material: saliva | place: China | collected 2252 ...
AGTAGCGCACCGCGCGCGAGGCCGCTTCGAGGCCCGCGGCCTGGGAGGCCTCGTTCGGCATCCAGAAGGCGTAGGGGTCCATGTAGTAGCTGGAGTTCGACACGTCGACGTTGTGCTCGGCCGCCCAGTCGAAGGCGCAGGCCACGTACTCGGGGTAGAAGGAACCGGCCTTGTTCGAGGTCTTGATGGCAATCAGCGTCGCGTCGGGTGCCACGCCGTCCACGCCGTAACCGTTGTGCGAGGCCGCGATGGTGCCGGCGACGTGCGTGCCGTGGTAGTGGTCATCCTTCCAGGCCGAAGGGTCCTGGTTGGGGATGCCGTTGACCTGGCAGCCGACCGAGCGCGAGGCGTCGATGCGGTCCTTCAGATCCTTGTGATCGGGGTCGATGCCGGTGTCCATGACGGCGACGGTGACTGCCGCGCGGGGAACGTCGACCGTCTGGGCTTCGACCGCGCCGATGGCGGACAGGCCCCAGGCGTTGGCGTCGCCCTCGTCGGGGGTGAAGTCGTTGAGCTGGGAGTCGGCGGACAGGCCGGTCTCATGCTCGGCGGCGGCCTCGTTGACGGCGTTCGCTTCGGCGTCGGTCTTCGTGGGCTGCTCGGTGCGGACCTCGTCACCCGTGACGGTCTTGTAGCGGGTGGGGCCGATGGAGTCGTAGGAGATGCCCACGGCCACGAGGCTCTTGCCGAGGTCGGGCGCGTAGGCGGCCTTCACCGACTGGACGAAGAAGGAGTTGAATTCAGGGTATTGGGCCAGGACCACGCCATTTTCCGAGGCCTTGGAGACGGCCGCGTTGAAGTCGTAGCGCGAGGCGGTGGCGGGCAGGTTGACCGCGTAGTTCATGACCTCGTCCTGGGCGCGCGCCTCGGAGGTGATTCCTGCGACGCCTTCTGCGTGGGAGGGCGCTCCGAACGCGGTGAGGGTTAAGCCGACCGTGAGGGCGGCTCCTCCCGCGATGAGGGCCTTCCATGAGCGTTGGTGCATCAGAGTTCCTCGTTTCTGTGCTGCTGTGCTAACGGAGACGCGGCCCCTGGTCAGTCCAGACAACGCGCCATAGTGTCAATCATCTCAAGGTTCCTGACAAACCTCCCAGAGGGGTTTCACATTTTAAGAAGTCTTGACCTAATTTGTGGCGGCGGGTAGGGATTCGAGCATTCTTGACGAGGAGTGGCGAGATTGTAGTAGTTCCTGGTCCCCACACCTGCGTTCACATCCAACAATTTACTAGACAGTTGTTCACCAATTGAAATAAATGACGATGCTTGAGAGGTCTAACATGCGAAAAGTTCTTTTAGATACGCATTGGCCAGCTAGGCGAGACACTTGACAGTTGGACGTGATCTGTCAGGCATTTTATGCTACCGTCAGAGACGACAGTCACACGCGAGTGATGGGAGGCACCGATGCCGACATCCGTTTACGTGAGCTTTGACGCTCCAGAGGGGGTACCAGCCACACCTAGGCGGCTTCACGCCGCACTGTCAGCAGTGTTGGACTTACCGCCGGGTATCAGCCCGGCCAGGGCCTCCCAGTTCCCGACACTGGCGCACCGGCCACCGCACGGCGCGGGCGGCGTGAAGCCGTATTCACTCGGGGAGCTATGCCACTCAGAATCCACGTTCGGCGTAGAGGTGCGTTTCCTGGATGATCGCCTGGTCGACACACTGGACGCATGGCTGTCATGGGGAGGCGTCATGCGCGTGGGCGCGGGCACCGAGGACGACGCGGTGCTGATTGCGACCGAGGGGCAGATCATCAACCAGGCGTCCTGGGAGGAGCTGACGCAGCGCGATCAGGACACCGCGTGGGAGATACGCCTGGTCACGCCGACAACGTTTTCGTCGAAGGGGCACCACGTGCCGAGCCTGTCTCCGGCGACGATTGCGACGAGCCTGCAGCAGCGCTGGTGGACGTGGAATCGGAGGCTCGCTCCCCCACGCATCGACCGTCATGCTATGGCGAGCGTGCTGGCGACCCAGGATTTCACACACTCATCCACGGTGTCGCTGGCGATGCCACGCAACTCGGGCCAGGGCCGCCTCAGCTCGCGTCAAATTCCGGCCCACGAGGGCCACCTGCGCATCAGCGGCGTCGAGGGAGCCGAAGCGACCCGCATCTTCTCGCGCCTCATGGCCCTGTCCGCATACACGAACGTCGGCTCACACACGAGCTTCGGCATGGGCGTCATAGACGCTGTGGCCGCATGAACAACACAGGATTTTCCACCATGAATCAAAAAAGCACACAACACTTCTTCAAGCGCTATGCCACCCAGATCTGGATCTGCATTGGCCTTGCCTGCGCCGCAGCTCTCTTGCTTATCGGCGGACTATTAATCAACAATGAATGTGAAGATATAGCAAACCAATTTCTATTCCCTCTCTCTTATACACTCATTGCACTCATCCCGACATATTTCGTCGTCGACACCATCGGAAGCAACTGGATGAAACTAAAGGAGCGAATTGATCATGGACTCAGAAATAGAACGATCCTACTCATCGGCGATAAAGCAGAATGCGACAATGTCGAGGCTCAGCTACACTACTCAAAACTATTAAACAAGGATAACATCACAAACCAATCTACCAACATAACTCTAGATAATCAGGAATATAATTACAATTACGAACAATTCACAAAATATGATCTAGTCATCCTATGCTTTAGCAATAAGTTCCTGGAAAAGATAGAGTCTGGCAATAGAACAAAGTACATCCTCAACGAGAAACAAACTGCTCTACTACGGCATACACTTGACTCAATCGGGAACAGTGACACCACAAAAGAAGCACTTGAGTCACAGCAGGATATTACCGGACTGATCACCCTCTGCTCTCCCGGATCACTGGACACAGATGAACAACGCGATCCATTCCAACGTCCTTTTACTGTCGTTGTCAACCAAATTGGGCGGATGATGACAGACATCTTTTCGCTCCTCACAACGCTTCCACCGCACAATGGAGACTAGGGAGGAGCCAACCATGACAAGTTACCTCGTCATGCTACAGACGAACAGCAATCAGCCCTTCATCTTCTCCTCGCCCCGCCTGCGGGAGCAGATCGGCGCGTCCTTCGAGATCACGCTGCTGTCCCACTGGGTGGCAGAGGCAGTACAAGGTCTCGTCAGCAAGAATAGACCCGGCAAGAATAAGCGACGGACAAATTTCTGGGTCTCCGATTCCTCGGGCAAGGTGATCGTCCGATTCACGGAGAAGGAGGGAGAGCCGGGACACCTCGCGAAAAAACTCATCACGCAGGTGACGCGGCGGGCGCTGACCGATGCCCCCGGCCTCGACGTCACGGGAGTCTTCATTGAAACGTCATCTGGCCCGGTTGATCCGGCGGACCTGAAACGACTCGACCGTGAATTCAGTGAGTACTCGCTGAACCGCCGCCCGGCGGCGGTGCGCTTCCCGCAGTTCCCGTTCCTTCAAAGAGCCGAAGAATCGGCTCTCCCTGCCTCAACCCCGCTCACCGATGAGGACGAAGGAAAAATCCGGGAGTATGTGAAAGACCTGGGTGTTCCACTCCTAGCGGATGAGGAGGAGCAGATCCCAACACAGACAGGAAAGGACAGGGGACGTTCCCTGTCGCTCCCCTCTCGCGTCAAGCGCGCATGGTCGCGTTCGGCGCGTCGCCTCCAGCTTGAAGATGTCGTCAAACGCCAGCACACTTCGGAGGAGCCCGAGGGTACAATTTCCAACCTGTACGAGGACCCATTTCAGCTGGAGAAGGCATTCCAGGACACTCCCGATGAGAGCAACGCCGCCAAGGCTGTTCCGGAGCTGTCATCCGTCGGCGTGATTCACATTGACGGTAACGGAGTCGGCGCGATCATGCGTGACCTCGGCGAGGCATTCAAGAAGACGAACAACACGCTCGATAAGCTCGCCAAAGCGCCGTATCCGAGAAAATCCAACCCGTGCGGCACGAAACCCCCTCGTTTCCGGCCCCACGGTAAGAAGCGCCCTCGTGTCCGCTCGTATGGCAGGAAGACCCGTCGTTTCCAGTGGTTCGTCATGGAAGTGAACTACCGCCTCGACGGGGTCGTCAAGCAAGCGGTAGCCAAGGCCTGGGAAAAGGTCACAGAAATCGCGAGAGAAGACAAACTTCCGGGACCTCCCGTGGTTCCCGTGCTGGTCGGCGGCGATGACGTCACGGTCTACACAGACGGTCGCTACGCGATTCCATTCGCGGAGGCCTACATCCGCCACTACGAGGAACTCACGGAGAAGGACGAGCTTCTGAAACAACTTGCCGTCGTCGCCGGCGCGAAGAAAGCGGGTCCCCTGACAGCCTCGGCGGGTGTGGCCATCGTGGGCCGTAACTTCCCGTTCCACATCGCCTATGACCTGGCGGAGGGCATGGTGTCGCGCGGGAAGAAGCTCGGCAAGAAGAAGGATACGGTCCCCTGTTCGACGATCGACTTCCACGTCCTGCGCGACGCAACGGTCCTCGACCCGGACGACACGCTGGACGAGTACAAGGGCCGTACGCAGCGCCCCTTCCTGATCGGCCACTACGCGCCGGAGCGCATCGGGAACGCAACCACGACCTTGGCTGAGGAAACACCCACCACAACGTCGCAGCCGTTGCCCACCTGGGAGCGCATCCTCCGGGCAGTCGCTGCCTTCGACGGCAAGAAACCGGACGCTCCCACACAGACCACCGGCGATCCGTTCCCGCGTGCCCGTGCAAACCGCATCGTCAAGCTCCTCGCCGACTATGTCAAGGTCCCCAAGGATGATACGGCGCGATCCGAGTGTCTCGGGTATGTCGTCCTGAAGGACAACAAAATAGCGTTCGCGACGCAGGAGCAGATCGACAAGGACAGGGAAGAGCCGGACAACGACAAGAGGATAACGAAGCGCTGCAAGCACCCCATCTGCGCGATCCGCGTCGAGTGGACGGATGCGCAGGAGAACGCGCGGGGCGCGAAGGCGCTCGTGGATGCGTTGGGGCCGCTGCCCTCGAAGACGCGCCTCGACGATCCCGACGAGCACACTGAGGACTGCATCGAGCAGGTGCGCTGGCTCCTGGACCTCATCGACCTGTCCGGGAACTTGCCCGACGGCTACCTCGCTTCACGGATTCGCGGGGACGCCGACTACGTCGGCTCCCAGGAAGCAGCAGATAAATCCATCGCAGGAGGTGCCCAGTGACCACCAATTCACCTACCGCGAGCGGCCACGTGACCATCGTGTTCACGTCCGACTGGGGCGTGTCCACGGGCGTAGGCCAGGCGGGGCGCACACACTCAACAATCGAGCGAAGCAACGGCAAGCCGGTCGTGCGCGGCACAGTCATCACGGGCGTCCTGCGCGAGCAGGCTATGCTGGCGGCGAAGGCCCTCGACGGGCAGAAGGAGGGGAAGTGGACCAGCTTTGCCCTGTGGCTCTTCGGCCAGAGCCCCGACAGCAAGCCGGGCTCAACCCCCCACCCACGTCACGTTCTCTTCTCGGATGTGATCCCGGCCTCGTCGATCCCGGTTCACGACACGGTGTCCCTGTTCATCAACCCAAAGACCGGAACGGCGCGCGACCAGTTCCTGCGCTTCACGGAGCGCGCGGCTGCCGGAGTCCTCATGGGCACGTTCACCCTCATCGACGAGGCCGGGGCTGAGATCTCCGATCAGGCGACGATCAAGGCGGCACACTTCCTCCTGGGGGTCGCGGGCCTCATGGTCCGAGGCATCGGCTCGGGCCGCAGCGGAGGCGACGGCGAGTGCACGGTCCTCGTGTCCGGGGACAAGCTTGAAGCGCAGAACGCTCAGTCCACGTCCGAGTTCGTCGCTTTCGCTTCGTCACGCGCGCAGGCGCTGAGGACGAGCCTCAAGAGGCTGGCAGCAGAGTTGACCGAAAACGCTGCCAACGAGCTCCCAGCCCCGCAGCAGAGCGGCACACAACACCAGGTCGGGACCCTCGACGGTTCCGCAGCTCAGCACAGCGGCGGGCGCCACCTGATCCTCGACCTCACGCTCAGCTCGCCCATCGTGTCCTACGAGGTCCCTTTCTCGAACGAAATCCGCTCCTTGGACTTCCTGCGGGGAACGGTGCTGCTTCCCTGGCTGCACCGACTGGTGTCGTCGAAGAAGCACGGAGACAAGGAAGCAGTCGTCACCAACGCCGTGACCGGCGGCCATCTGTTCGTCTCGGATGCGCTGCCCGTCATCAGTGACGCTGAGGGACACCCCGTTCCCCTGACGCTCAAGACGGACAAGACGCTGCCCTCAGACTCGCTCATCACCCTGTACGGCGACTCCCACGAGAATAAGGGGAAGATCCCCGTTCGCGACGGGTATGTCTTCTTCGCCCCCAAGGAAGGCGACGGCGAAGAGCCCGGCACGAAGACTCAGGGCTGGTACGGTAAGCCGCCCCTGCGCGGGCGACAGACGACCGCCATCAACCACGAGACAGGCGCAGCCAGCAAGGGACAACTCGTCCTGGTCGAGGCATTGCCTGAGAAGATGCACATGCGCGCGCACGTCTGGGTGTCGGATGAACTCTGGGAGGCCGCCTCTGTCTCCGATCTTCTCGGTAAGACACGCGAGGCCCGGCTCGGGTCGCGCAAGCTCACGGGCACCTTCGGGTCCGCGACGTGCACGCTGCGCGAAGAGACAGACGATGAGCGGGAGTCGCGCGGCCGTTTCGGCAATGCTGGTATCGCGCAGCCCACAGGCGATGCGTCCAAGTCTGCCAACGGGACGGCACCCGGCGAGGGCACCCCGGCCTCATCCAGGGGTGTGTGGCTGTGGTTCACGTCCGACGTGATTGCGCGCTCTGCTGGGCTCGGGGCCGGAGGGACCGCCGACGACCTCATTCGCGCATTCAGGCGCGAGGGCATCATCGTCGAGGCAGTCGGTACCACCTCTATCCGCCACCGCCGCGTCGACTCATGGTCGCCTGCGGACAACGGGCCGCGCGCAAGTCGCCTAGCGATCCAGGCGGGTTCCATCATCCAGGTGAGCATCGGCAAGGGGGATCGACCCAAGCTCCTGAAGCTCGCCCCCTTTGGAATCGGCGAACTCACCGCGCAGGGCTACGGGCGCTTCGTCGTGGACCACCCGCTGCTCAACTGTGAGCGCCTCACCGTCACGAAGGCGACAAAACAGGACTTTATCTCCTCGGCGGCAACCAAAGGAGGCGAAGGCAAGTGACCTTCACACGATATGACCTGACCATCCCCGTTGAGCTGACGTCAGAGCTCCACATCGGTGGTGTCGACGATGTCCCCGACCGCGACGGAGAGGGAACTGTCATCCGTTTCTGCCGAAACGGCCTCGGCGAGCCGACGATCCCTGGCAGGTCCATCAGGGGCGCGGTTCGCGCGGCATGCAATGTGCTGTGGCAGGAACGAAAGCTGAAGGACGACCCCAGTGGCGCCTTCAGCGAGACGAATTGGAAATCGCTGTGGGGTGACGATCTTGCGCACCACGAAGGGGACTCCCCCGAAGATGTGCTGCCTGTTCGTCGAAGCGCGCTGACCTTCTACGCGGTGTCCTTCCCGCAATACAAGGACAGCGACTCAGGAGAGTCCCCCTTGCCGAGGCGTCACGGGGTCGGCATCGACCGGACGACGGGAGCCGCCTCGGACGGAGCGCTCTACGAGCACGAGTTCCTTCCCCGCGGCACAAGGTTCAACATCCGTATCACCGCGGAGGGACGCGATGGCGAAAAGATGGAGAACGAACAGTCGGAGGGGATCCCGGGGCCTGCGCCCTCCGAGTCCGTCAAAAAGCTCCTTGAAGTCATCGTCGACATCCTGAAATCCGATACTGTGTGCCTCGGTGGACGGACAGACTCTGGCCAGGGAACGATCCAGGTTATTGAGCCGAAGCTCCATCGCACCGGCGGGACGACCGATGCCGGTACACTGACTGCACCGGCGGATATTCTCGATGCGCTCATCGGTCCGGACTCGGAAGGGACGCCGATTCCCCTCGAACTGGGCGGATGGAGTCTGGAAGAGCCCGCACGCATCAAAATCACCTGGTGGTCCCCCACCGGTATTTTCGTTGCCGAGGACGAAAAGCTGACGAAGCAGCGCAAGGAAGAGGCTCGGAAGAAGGATCCCACCGCCAATGGAGTGACAGAACCCCTCCGCGATCCGTCTGTCCCCTGGGATGAGGCACAACTCCTCATACCAGGAACCTCGATTCGCGGTGCGCTGCGTTCGCGGGCCTCGCGCATCGCGCGGACGGTCCTTGCAGCAAGAGACGAATTGTCCGCGTTCGCGTCCCATGATCTCCACGAACAGATCGCCGCGGAGCCGAACCTGGTCCGCTACATGTTCGGCACCACGGAGTACCGGGGCGCAGTCACCGTCCATGACTGTCTCTCCACTGAGCGTGGGAAACGCATTGAGGTCACGCACAACGCGATTGACCGATGGACGGGCGGCGTCATCGACGGCGGCCTCTTCACTGAGGCCGTCTACCTGGGAACGAAGTGGCAGCCGATCACGATCGACATCGATCTGCGCCAGCTCCTGAACAACATCGAAGCGGAGAAGGGGCCGGAAGACGCTGGGACAACGGTCGGCGCCGACGAAACAGGGATTGGTTCGGAAGATCGCGAGCAACCGAAACCTACCCACGCCGACTACGCTCACGCCGCCTACGTGTTGCTCGGGCTGGTGCTCGCCGAGCTATCCGCGGGCACGCTCCCCTTGGGTAGCCGATCAACGCGAGGCCTGGGCCAGGTCGTCGTTTCAACGATCAAGGTAGAGGGCGCTGACCGTAAAGGTGTTGACCTTCCGTCGTGGAATTTCACTGGTTGCGAAGCGCTACAGCAGTCGGCGACTGGCGCTGGCGTCATGACTGACACCCTCTACGAGGGGCAGCGCGAGCTCGCGAAACTGGTCCTGAAACATTTAAAGAAAAAGTACGAAGAAACGGACTGGTCTAAGCGCCTAGAGAACGGCCCGGGCGCCGCGCGTAAACAATCTGAGGGGACGGGAGCCGCCGATGACTGACAGGAATCAGAAAGCGACGCTGACACACACATCTATCCCCCCGGTTTCTGGTGACACACCATGCTTGGATGTCTTCCTCGCATATGCACGGCGACATTCGGGTGAGGACGTTCAGGGCCTGGCGTTCGCGACCAACGGGACGTGGGCCGTGTTGGGTTTCGATAAGGGTTCCCCTGCCGAGGCGCCGAAGCTCTCTGTCGCGCTGATCGATGGGCGGGAGTTCGATCAGACAAAGGTCTTCGAGCTGCGTCTGTGGGTACCGGTGAAACTGCCCGATGAACCTGCAGGGGGCGACGTTCTGGCCCACGAGTTCCGTTGGGTGAACGGCGTGGGTTCCGTTGAGCTGATGCTCACCTCCGGCAGACCGAAGGCGTCGTCAGAGGTCACGGAATCAGTATGTGTCAGCGGGTGGTTCCACAAGGTGAGCTATCTGCAGCACAAGTCCGCTTCGACTAGCAAAGAAGAGTCTGCCCACGATACCAGCACTCATCAGACAAAACAGGGCAAACAAGACACCGCCACTAACGACATGTCGGCACTGGAGTTCATCCAAGAAGAAGATAAGTACGGAAACACGATCGTAGTCGACCAGCTATTCACGGGAAGGTGGAACTAAAGATGGGTGATAAACGCGAAGGAAAAGAGTATGAGGAACATACATTTCACTCAAGTGTGAACCGAATACCCCGACTACCAGACGACGCCCGAAAGAACGATTCAGCAAGCAACGAAGAGATTTATCGAGAGGGAATACGAACACACCTCGATTATCTCCATGCTGACAGACTCAGCGGTTACTTTGATCTTCAATTGATCTCCTGGTCACCATTGCTTATCGGGGAACAGACAATAGAAGAGGGCATCCATTACCTTCAAGTCCAGGAAGTCGACGGTAAACCCTTCATTGCTCCAACAATGATCAAAGGGCTTCTGAGTACAACATACGAACGAATCACATCGTCACGCTTCCGAATCTTTGACACGCCTACGCACGTTAAACCACTGACATATCGCACAGACCCGAGCCAGTCCCTCAGACTTACTCCAGTACGTTACGCTGGAGAAAGTGACGACCGTCAACAGCTAACGTTTGAGATCCTCAACGAAGGTCAGCAAGGTAATATCAAACTCGCGTATATCCCAATCTGGCACAATAAAAAGGCACTTGCAGGCCGATACAATCTGCGAAACGATGCAGCAAAAGAGCTTACAGAACGATTCACGCACGGGGAAAAAGTACGCTTCAGCGCCTACAGAATCAAGCGCAGATGGATAGTCTCTTCGATTTCCAAAATCAAAGATGACTACACGGTTCAAATCGGCAGCTTTCGCGAAAATGAGAAGGATAAGAAGACACAAGTTCCAGAAAATTTCATTGGCTATCTGTATATTACGACAGCAAACGAGGATCTCAAGGAGAATAGAACAAACTTTGAGACAAAATGGGCAGAACGTATATTCATTGAATCTCGCTGCAATAACACACCCTACAAGCCAAAATTCGTGACATGCAGCCCAGATGTTGCCGAACAATACTATACGATCCTTAGGTCGTACCAAGATATTCAAAAGTCGACAGACGAGCGAAACAAAAATAACAACGAAAAGCCCACCACTCACAACATTTTTGCTCGCATGAGCTCCGAGAACGGCACTCTTACGGAGGGAACGCTCGCATATGCAGTGATTGATCAGGACGACAAGATCTGTGAGCTAATCCCCATCACTGTAGGACGACACACTTATTCACATTCCCCTCTTGATATTGCTGAGCATGACAACGTGCGCCCAGCAAAAAGCCTGGATGAAGCATCCGCAGCTGACAGACTATTCGGTTTCGTTGGCAGCAACGACGACAGCGGAACCGCGCTACGCGGTCGCATTCAGGTCAGCCCTGTCTCCATTTCAGAAAATGCTATTGCACGACCTTCTAACGAGGAGGAATACAAGTTACTTCCCCCACTACTTAGCCCAAAGCCAAGCAGTGGCCGTCGCTTCCTGATTTCTCGGAAGGACTTTCTGAATCCAACGAACGACAGCAAGCGCACCGGAACACGGACCGAACAACCTGACGATAATAGAGCGAATCTCTTCAACCCGTCAACCTCTTCGTTGGGTGAGGCAGCATATCCGACGCACCGATCGGCGATTGATGAGAATCTCGATACCATCATTACCGAATACGATAAAAGTCGTGACACCACTAAGGACAGCGACTCAGTTCGACTCAGGGTACGCTCATGGTTGAAGACAGGCTCAAGCCTTTCATGCAGGATTACCTTTGAAGATCTATCTCCAAAGGAACTTGCATTCCTCTTGTGGCCACTCATCCCACAAAATCTCAGCCCAGTAGGGAGTTCCAAGATCGGTTATCACAAGCTAGGAATCGGAAAACCGCTCGGCCTCGGCCTCGTCGAGGTAAACATTGTTGACGAACTCGTTCACTTCCAAGAACTCCCAGACATCGCAGAGGGTTACTCGAAGCTCACGACTGTCCTTGGCTCGGAATCTAAGAGCAAGAAGGCACCAGAGCTGCTCAGGGATACCAAGATCGGCGACTTGACACACCTACCGTCGATTCGCGCTTTCCAAAGGATTGCTTACGGTTTCAAGGATAATGATCCTGCATCGAATGGAGATGATAAAGCGGTAGTTCCCGTTAGATATATTAACCTTGACGAGAACAAGGTTAACAATGCAACTAATAGGAAAGGCAATCCTCTGTTCTTCAAGAGCCAGAACCGTCATGCCGGGCGGGCACCTCAAGCCCTTTGGGGCCAAAGCGGTTCCGAACAGCCGGACGTTTTTCTGTCCGAAAAGAAATCTGATCATGACGAGAGTAATGACCGGTGCAGGACAAGAGACGGCAAGGCGCGTGCTGGAGCAGATAAGTCGGAAGGCTATAAGAATAAGAGAGACAAACGCTCAGGCTCACATACCAAGCAGGACGGAGTTTACTCCAGCAAGTCTCAACGTGACACATCTGAAAAGCCCAGGAAACGCGTGCGGCGACGCCGCTCACGCAAACACTAGCCCTCACCACACTCCCCGGCACAATCCCACATCGTCCAGCGCTATGGCTGCGCCGAGTATGTCGGCGTGGTCGGCGCAGGATGAGCAGATGGGGTAGATGTGGATGACGTCGTCGGTCTCGGAGATGAGGGCGGCAAGCCGAGCACGCACGCGCGCCAGCGTGGCGGAATCGAGGCGGAGCTGGAACACGGATTCTTGGATCCGGTAGCCCCAGGATTCCAGTGTTTTGGCGACGCGCAGGCGCCGTTTGTTGTCGGCGATGTCGTCTGGCGATGATGTAGATCATCGCCAGACGACCCCGCTCCACGGGTAGTCGGGTTCGGCGATGGCACGCGCCAGCATCTGCGCGGAGTGGGCGATGTGTCTGCGCCACGATCCCGAGTATCCGGGGAGCGCGCCGGTGACGGATCGCTGGCAGGCGGCCTCGTACGCGTCGACGAGGATCTTCTTGCCGACGCTGCCCAGCCACACTCCCCCGACCTCGGCCTCGATGACGCCGTGTTCGGGCCGGAGTTTGCGTGTGCGCAGGAGCGCCATGACGGTCTGGTCGACCAGGAGTGGGCGGAACTGTTCCATGAGGTCCAGCGCGAGGCTTGGGCGTTTGTCGGTGGGCGCGTGCGCGATGCCGAGTGACGGTTCGAGCCCTGCGGCGTGCAGCGCGCCGACGCATTCGGACAGGAGGATCGCGTACCCGTAGGACAGGGCGGCGTTGGGCAGGTCGTGGGGTGGGCGTCGGCTGCGCCCGTCGAAGGTGACGTCGGCGGGCACGCACGCAGCGAGCACGTCGAAGTAGGCGTTGGAACACGCGCCTTCGATGCCCATGACTTCGTCGAGGGTGCGCGCGCGCCCGCGAGGGAGCGCCGCCACGCGTGCATGTGCGCGGTCGTGTCGGCGACGTGCACGGCTTCGTCGCGCCGGGCGATGCGTGTGAGGACGTGGATTTGACCGCGGATTTTCGCGCTGATGAGGCTGGCGGCCAGGCGGACGCGGCGCTCGTTGTCACCGGTCAGGGCCACTTGCGCAAGGAGTCGGCTGGCGTGCGCTCCCCTGTTCGAGCCGATGAGGGTGCCTTGGTAGGAGCCTCGCCGCGACAGGCACACGACGTCGACGCCGCTGCGCATCGCCCACGAGCGCGCGCCGGCGGACAGGCCGACGTTTCCGGACAGAACGATGCGCGTGACGCTGTTTTTCGGCATGGAGATCGCGGGCAGTGAGCCGGGCGCGTCGACGAGGAGGCGGCCCGCTTTGACGTGGACGCGTGCGCCGTCGCGACCGATGTAGAGGATGCGGTCGGCTTGGCCTGTGGGTTCGCCGCCGGTCCGGGTGGTCCACGGATCGATGCCGACGCTCGCGAGGGCTTTCTCCTCGTCAATGTGCTGGGTCGTCAGGTCGGTGACGCGCGCGCCCGCGTTGATGGCCGCGGCGGCGACGGTATCGATAGCCTCGGCCAAGCACTGCTCACTTGGTGCCGCGAGCATGAGGGTGGTTCCGACGCGCGAGTAGCGCAAGCCTGCTCCGGTGGCGTACCTGTCATGGTCGAGCAGCGCCGCGTCGGCGAGAACACGCGTGAGCGGGTTGGTGTCCGAGGCCTGGGCGAGTTCGTCGATAATGGGGGCGTCGGTGTCGGGCAGGCCCAGTGCCGCGAGTCCCGCACTGGTCACGAGGCCCGGGTCGGTCGGGCGGATAGTGGCTCGCGCCAGGTGGTGGTTGCCATGGTCGTAATCGTCGGCAACTCCCCTGCTGAAGGCGTCGTGTCCTGCGCGCATGTCGTCGTAGGTGCCGTGGGGACGTTCTGCGGTGAGCCGCCGTTCGAGGGTTTCGCGCACCGATTCGGCCAGCAGCGCCCGAGTGATGGGGTCCACTGTTGCAATAGTGTTCCCATCAAGTGCGGCGATGCGTGGCGGCACCCAGTCGCTCGCGGCGAGGAGGCGGAGCTGCTCGTCGGTGAGGCTTCCTGGGGTGGGGGTGTCCGAGCTGGTTGGGTCTGGGTGTACTGTGAGGAGTCTGCGTCTGGCGCGAGTGAGGGCCTCGGGGCTGATCGTTTCTCTCAGGGACGAGGCCGTGGCAGGTGTCGTCATTGTCTGTCCTTCCACTCAACATACTTGTAGTTACTCTACAAGTATGAGGTGTTGCGGCCTGGCGACACGCCGATAAGGGAGGCGATTTCCGGGGCAACACCGGCCCCACAGGCGGTCCGTGGCGATACGAGTAATCGCAACGAAAAGTCTGATATTCTGACCTTGTGCTTGCTGGTCGGAGGGGTGCTTTTTCGACCACTGGCGATCCGGCATGGCGTTTCTCCTGGTCACAGGGGGCGCGACACGCCGGGCAGTCAGAAAGCACCAAGCGCCATAAGGTGCATTAAGACGATTGGTGTCGGCATGGTTGGCCTTTCGTGCGGAGTCAGAAAGCACCGAGCGCCATAAGGTGCATTAAGACCTTGCGTGCGTCGCGTTCGGCGCGCAGGGCCTTGACGCCGCGTCAGAAAGCACCGAGCACCATAAGGTGCATTAAGACGAGGCTGCATGGCGGCACACCTCACTCATCGCGCGGGCGGGTCAGAAAGCACCGAGCGCCATAAGGTGCATTAAGACTCTCGATGCCAGTCACAGGAGGTCGTCCCCGTTGGTCTGTCAGAAAGCACCAAGCGCCATAAGGTGCATTAAGACGCATCAGGGAACAGGCAACCGATGTTCTCGATGCCATAAGCCAGAAAGCGCCGAGCGCCATAAGGTGCATTAAGACTCGTTATCGCTACAGTACAGCTCGTAGTTGCTGTCAAGTCAGAAAGCATCGAGCGCCAAACGGTGCATTAAGACTATGTGGCTGTGACGCGGGTGGGTTGTCCGTTTTCGGTCAGAAAGCACCGAGCGCCAAAGGTGCATTAAGACGCGACCTCGCTTGCGACCCTAAATGTGACCGCTGGGCATGTCAGAAAGCACCGAGCCCCATAAGGTGCATTAAGACATTCGAACCTGCGCATAATGCGCGTCACCGAGGTTGAGGTCAGAAAGCACCGAGCGCCATAAGGTGCATTAAGACATCGCTTGTTTTGCCTCATCGGCGAGCATCTCAGAATGTCAGAAAGCACCGAGCCCCATAAGGTGCATTAAGACCCAGATCAGGTTTGGTTCGCTGATGTGTCCGGTGACGGGTCAGAAAGCACCGAGCGCCATAAGGTGCATTAAGACCTGCTGGCCACCCTGCGTCCACCTGACCTCGGGGTCAGGTCAGAAAGCACCGAGCGCCATAAGGTGCATTAAGACGTCGTGAGACCGATCTCGTTGAGACCTGCATACAAGAGTCAGAAAGCACCAAGCGCCATAAGGTGCATTAAGACATCTCCAACTCGTAGTCGAAGTTGTAGAAAACGAGTCAGAAAGCACCGAGCGCCATAAGGTGCATTAAGACACGGCCTTCGTAAGGCCCGAACGCTTCATGGTCTTGGTGGGTCAGAAAGCACCGAGCGCCATAAGGTGCATTAAGACACCGGGGACGAGACCTGGGAACTGCCGGAAGAGATGGCGTCAGAAAGCACCGAGCACCATAAGGTGCATTAAGACCCACCAGAGGCGGTGCACTTGCCGATCACCTTTTCGGACCGTCAGAAAGCACCGAGCACCATAAGGTGCATTAAGACCCGATCTGCTGCTTAAATCCAGGCGCATTAGGATTCACCCCAGGTCAGAAAGCACCGAGCGCCATAAGGTGCATTAAGACCGAACTTCTGTTCGTGCTTCGTCGAGGGCGATCTCGGGTCAGAAAGCACCGAGCGCCATAAGGTGCATTAAGACTTGCGGTACTTGACGTTCCAGCCGTCTCGCTCGAGATCCGTCAGAAAGCACCGAGCGCCATAAGGTGCATTAAGACTGGGTTAGTGCCTCCCCTAGGTTGGTTGTGAGCGGGTCAGAAAGCACCGAGCACCATAAGGTGCATTAAGACGCGTCATTCCACGTCTTGCAAATCTCCTGCCACAAGAACGTCAGAAAGCACCGAGCGCCATAAGGCGCATTAAGACGGCGGCAGTAATACGTGCGATAAGCGGGAACGGGAAATAGTCAGAAAGCGCCGAGCGCCAAAAGGTACATTAAGACTGCTTCTGCTTGCTGGTCTCAGAGAGAACCTTCATCCCGTCAGAAGCCATAAGGTGCATTAAGACCACTCATCGGCAATGACCATGCCGAATTCGACACCATAGAAGTCGGAAAGCACCGAGCACCATAAGGTGCATTAAGACTGGTCAGCAGACGGGGTTTCGTTGCCGTTCGGCGCAAGTCAGAAAGCACCGAGCGCCATAAGGTGCATTAAGACGAGATTTTGCTGTACGTGGGGTTGCTGTCATCTGCAATGTCAGAAAGCACCGAGCACCATAAGGTGCATTAAGACGTTTCATCAATCCTGTTGGGGTTGACGAGGATGTGAGCCAGGTCAGAAAGCGCCGAGCGCCATAAGGTGCATTAAGACTTGTAAGGTGCAAACCTACGAGGCTCACGAGACCGCGGGTCAGAAAGCGCCGAGCGCCATAAGGTGCATTAAGACGGGTAGGAGCCTGCCGTTGAGGCGGTGGAGAGGCGCGAGTCAGAAAGCGCCGAGCGCCATAAGGTGCATTAAGACTACATAGCTGCACGATAGTTGTACCACTTCGTGCTATGTCAGAAAGCGCCGAGCGCCATAAAGTGCATTAAGACTGTACGAAGTCTTCGTCAAGTACTCGGAATTCCATGTGTCAGAAAGCACCGAGCGCCAAAAGGTGCATTAAGACTTAACACCCTTGACCAGCTGAGCAGTGCCGTCACAGACGTCAGAAAGCACCAAGCGCCATAAGGTGCATTAAGACGCGTCGCACTGACTGCACGAGCCAACGTAGACGAGACGTCAGAAAGCACCGAGCACCATAAGGCGCATTAGGACGCAGACGCTTCGGTTCGGACCATCGTGCGGATCGCGGTCAGAAAGCACCGAGCGCCATAAGGTGCATTAAGACGCGAGAGTCGTGGTTTCGGCGCGTAGGACGGTTGCTGCGGTCAGAAAGCACCGAGCGCCATAAGGTGCATTAAGACGTAATAAAGTAGACGCCGGGCTTACGGGCTTCCAGGTGTCAGAAAGCACCGAGCACCAAAATGTGCATTAAGACGTCTCCATCAGATACTTATACTGGTTAAAGTCGAGATGTCAGAAATCACCGAGCACTACAAAGTGCATTAAGACTCACGCTTATTTCTCGTTCTTCATCTGCTGGCGGTAGCTCAGAAAGCACCGAGCGCCATAAGGTGCATTAAGACGTCTCCGCCCAGTTAGCCGTGTTCGTGCAGTAGAAGGGTCAGAAAGCACCAAGTGCCATAAGGTGCATTAAGACCCGATCAGCTCGAACACGCCACCAGCGACACGTACCGTCAGAAAGCACCGAGCACCATAAGGTGCATTAAGACACGGGCTTGAAGTCGTGTGTGTAGAGGAGGCTGTAGGTCAGAAAGCACCAAGCGCCATAAGGTGCATTAAGACACGCAGTACGCGGCCTCACGCGACACCTTATCCCACGTGCCAGAAAGCACCGAGCATCATAAGGCGCATTAAGCCTTGGGCAGTTTGTAGGTCGTGCCTGACCAGTGATACCGGCGTTAGAAAGCAGCGAGCACCATAAGGTGCATTAAGACCGCTCAAATACACCATCACCGGTGCCACCTTCTTCTCGGTCAGAAAGCACCGAGCGCCATAAGGCGCATTAAGACGCTGCTTTCTTTCGTTGAGCAGACGGCGTGCTGGGTCAGAAAGCACCGAGCACCATAAGGTGTATTAAGACCTTAGGCGGCTCAGACTCACCCGCCTTGGTCTTGGGCCGGGTCAGAAAGCACCAAGCGCCATAAGGTGCATTAAGACGCGGTAATCTCACGCTTATCAGCCGACAGCTTGTTCGGTCAGAAAATACCGAGCGCCATAAGGTGCATTAAGACCTAGCAGCGCGACGGGCTGCGAGTTCGTCGAACGGGTGTCAGAAAGCACCAAGCGCCATAAGGTGCATTAAGACTCCATAATCGAGGAGTCATCCATTGCGAGCAGGTCATCTAGGGTCAGAAAGCACCGAGCACCAAAAGGTGCATTAAGACCATCCGCATTGACGGGCGAGGTGGTCTTCGATGAGGCGCTGTCAGAAAGCTCCGAGCGCCAAAAACTGCATTAAGACACGCCGCTAGCGACGACGCCATGTACGTTTCAGCAGGTCAGAAAGCACCGAGCGCCAAAAGGTGCATTAAGACGGTCGGGACGCATTGCCAGCGGCGCGGGAGCCGCGTCGTCAGAAAGCACCAAGCGGCCAAAATTTCGCACGTAATTCCCATCTTTCAACTCTGCACCAACTCTTAGAAGTCGCAGAATTTCAACGATCCGACTTCAAACATCGAAACAACAGGCCGGTAATTACGTGCAACATTTTTGAGGAACCATCCGTGGCCAGCACCAAACGGAGCATTAAGACGGTCGGTGCGTTGAACACGAGGGGTTATCGCTGTTCTTTGGGTTAGAAAGCGCCGAGCGCCAGAAGGTGCATTAAGACGCCGAGCCGGTGACTGATGTAAAACGGACGCCCCTGGGTCAGAAAGCACCAAGCGCCATAAGGTGCATTAAGACAACACATACCAGGCGTACACGGTCTCAAGGCGCAGAACCATCAGAAAGCACCAAGTGCCATAAGGTGCATTAAGACACGGTGTGATCGGGGTGGTATGTCGCATACCCGATGACGAGTCAGAAAGCACCGAGCGCCATAAGGTGCATTAAGAACCGGCCCCCGGCTCCTCCAGCGATACTTGGGTCAGAATTCGCAGACCATTCCCCGAGGCCACAGCAGGTAGCCACCCGCAAGCTACACGAGTTCATTCAGGAACTGAGCACTTGCTCGCACGCAGGACAGCCTCATTGGTGAATTGTTCGCACCCGAAGCGCTCACGCCTACTCGCATGAGCTTAGAGACGATGGACCCACTCGCGCACCGCCGCGCGAACTGAGTTAGAACGGCTCGTGATCCCCTTGGGTGCGGTGGGTTCCATGAGCGTCCTTCAGCGTCTGTTCATCCAGACGCACCGCCACAGCGGCAGCAGGTCCCTCCCCCACCGGAGGCGCCCCGGGCGCGGCGAAGGCAAATCCGCTAGGTCGTACCCGCGTTCGGCCTCATCAGCCCACGCCTGAATCTGCTCATCACTGACGGGGACTCCGCGAAGAAGACACTCACTCATACAAATAACGTATACGAGAATCGCAAGAAGCACCGCTGATCGAGTCGCCAGTGACAACGATGGGAGAACAACTCTCGGCACGCAAGCGAGGGGCCGCTCACGAGTTTTCGTGCGCGGCCCCGTTTTGTTTCAGCCGGAATCTGTCATCCGGAATCCGTCAGAGCACTGACACTCACGTCAGCAGGCGGCCCCGGGCATCGAACTCGTAGCGCGTGCCGTCAATCCAATGGGTGCCCGTCACCATGGCCCCCGACGAAGACAGGTAATACCAGTGACCGCCGTCCTTCAGCCAGCCCTTGTGCACGACGCCCGATGAAGGATCCAGGTAGTACCAAGCCCCCTGAATGCGCGTCCAGCCAAAAGCCTGGGCACCGTCGCGCCCAAAATAAGACCACTGGCCATCCACGCGGGACCAGCCGGTCACCACGTAGCCGCGCGCGTTGAAGCGGTACACCTTCCCATCGATGCGCAAGCGCGTGTTCGTCGGGAAGGTGCCGTCATCAAAACGCCACCACGTGCCCCGGGCGGAGGTGCCCCAGCGACCGGCCCCGGCCTCGGCGACGTCAGAAGCCCCAGAACCGGACCCGGACCCGCCGGTCCCGGCCCCAGACCCCGACCCCACCGTGAACGGCGTCGAGGAGACGACGTCGTCGTCGGCGCGCGAATCGGAGTTGCGCCCGAAGGCCTCGACGGTCACGGACGTGCCGCCGCCGACGGCAGGACCCCCGGCCACAGGCCGCGATACGTCCACACCATCAACCCGCAGGGTCACGCCGGGTCCGGAGAACTCGCCGCTCCCCTGCCCGGTCGCGACCTCCTGGCCGCCGACGAGCAACCGAGCCGACGTCACCGGCCCGGTCACGGTCGCGCGCAGAGACACGCGCCCGGACACGGTCTGCCCGGACAGCGGTGCCCACGTGGAGCCGTCAGTCGAGTACTCGACCTCGCCGACGACGGGACGCGCCTGGTCCTTCAGGACGGCATCCAGCGCGCTCGGCATGCCGGCACCCCGGTACTCGCGCTCGCCCTCGGGCGCGGCCAGGCGCGCCCAGTTGGAAGCGGAACCCGCCTGCTTGCGCGCCAACGCGAGGATTTGAGAGGCGCTCATCTCCGGGTGTACCTGGCGCAGCGTCGCGATTACGCCCGCGGCCACGGGAGCGGCCATCGACGAGTCCCTCGCAACATCGCCGGGCGACCCGGCAGCGCTCGGCAGCGACGTGTACACGTTCTCGCCGGGAGCCGCGAAAGCAATCGTCTGCTTGCCCCAGTTCGCCGTCCGCGCGGGCTCGAGCGTGCCCGTCGCCGGGTCCTGCCCGTCCGCCAGGCGCAGCGTGGAGACGGGCACGACGTTGTCCATCATGGTCGGGATGGTCAGGCCGCTCCACGAGTCGCGCTCGTAGGGTGCCCACGCGTCGGTGGGCGAGGACGAGTCCTTGCTCGGCGGATTATCCAAGTCAATGCCGCCGCTTCCCGCGCCCACCACGTTGATGACGTCCTTCGACGCCGCGTAGTCGATGGCGCGCCGCATAGCCTCGCGCCCCGCCGCCTGGTTGGGTTCGTGAGGCATCCAGTACTTCCACGGGTCCGCCGCAAAGGAGCTGGTAGTCACCGAAATCCCATGATCGGCGGCCCACACGAAGCCGCACACCACGTACTCGGGGTAATACATGCCCGTCTGGCGCGACTGCACGTTGATCGCCGCGACGCTCAGCGTCGGGTTGACGCCGGGCACGCCGCTGGAAACGCCCCGCCCCGCGATCGCCCCGGCCATCTGTGTGCCGCGCGTCGCGCCCGTCGAACCCCACATCCACGAGGAGCCGATCGGGATGCCGTTGACATTGCAGGACACGGACTTGTCGAAGTCGACGCGCCCATCCAGGTCCGTGATCATGTGGTCGAAGCCATCCGCCATGACGCCAACCGTCACGGGCGCGCGCATGACGTCCACGCCCTGCGCGTCCAACGCACCGATGGCCTTCAGGTGCCACTGGTTGTCGCTCGGCGGGGGCGGGTAGAGCCCGCCGACGATCACCGACGAGTCTGCGCCCGGCCCGGCCCGGCCCCGGCCTCGTCCGCAGCACCAGCGACCGGGTTCCCCTCCGCGCCGATGGGCGTGATCGCCTCGTTGCCGAGCACTGGTGCCTGGCGAGTCGGCCCCACGGAGTGGAAGGAGATGCCCGCCTCGGACAGCGCCGCGCCCAGGTCGGACGCGAAGCTGGGCGAACCCGACTGGACGAAGAACGTCCCAAAGGCCGGGTACTGCGCGAGCACCAGTCCTCCCAGGGACGAGGCCTTGGCAACCGTACTCTGGAAGGTAGCCTCATCCGCTCCCGCAGTGAGGTTCACAGCGTAGTTGGCGGGAAGCTGGTGGGTCGGCAGGTCGGGCGAGATGATGCCGGGAGCGACGGGCTCGCCGGGGGCCGGGTCCTCCCCCGGGTCGGGAGCGGGTTGCGGCGCGGGCACGGCGTTCGGGTCGCGGGCGACCGTAAAGGTGGTCTCGGTGGTCGCATCATCGTCAGCGTGCCTGTCGTAGTTGAGGCCCTCAGCAAACACCAACGCCGTGAGGGACGCGTACTCCTGGCCGTCGGGAATCACCTGACGCAGGTCCACCTCGTCGGCCTCCAGCTCCAAAGGTTCGGCGAAATAACCATCCTCCTGCTCGGCGGACACGGCTGTCACACCCAGAATGTCGAGGTTCATGTAGGAGACCGGCGCGCTCGCTTCGACGCGCATCTGGACAACCTCGGCGGGCAGCACGGCACCGCTCAGGCTGGTCCATTCGCCGTCACCGACGCGATACTCGACCGCGCGGATCACCGGGGACGCCTGGTCAAACACCATCGCCGCGTGGGCGTCGAGGAAACCGTAGCCTCGATACTCCGCGCCGTCACTCGGGGCTTTTAAGCGCCCGTACTCGTAGGCGGCCTGCTTGCGCATGATGCTGATGATCTGCGCGCCGGGCAGCGTCGGGTGCACCGATTTGACGAGCGCGGCGATGCCACTCACGTGCGCGGCGGCCGTTGACGTGCCCGACGTGTATCCGTAGATCTGCGGGATCCGCCCGTTCGGGTAGGTCGAATAGATCCACTCCCCCGGCGCGGCGAAGTCAACGGACGCCCCGTAGTTCGACCGTTCCGCGCGCATCAGCGTCGCCCGTAGCGGCTCGGCGTTCCAGTCCTCCATGCCGACCGAGCTGACGGTCACGACGCCGCTGACCTGCGCCGGGACCATCCGCGCGCCCTCGACGGAGCGATTCGGGATGGGCGTCGAGTCCGTCGGCGAGTCACTGTCGATCGTCGGGTGGTCGATGTCGACGCCGCGGTCGCCGGCTCCCGCGATCACCGCGAGTCCGCTTGACTGGGCACGGTGAATCGCGCGCTCAGCGGCCTCGAGGGCGGCGGCCTGCTCGGGGTCCGCCGGGTTCCAGTACACCCACGGGTCCATCTGGTAGGAGTTGTGGACGATGTCCACCTGGTGGGTCGTCGCCCACTCGTAGGCGCACACGAGGGCCTCGGGGTAGAGCAGATCCGACTCGTTGAGCGCCTTGATCGACACGAGCGTCGCCTCCGGCGCGATGCCATCAATGCCGATGTCGTTGTGGTTGGCGGCAATCACACCAGCGACGTGGGTGCCGCCCTCGCTGCTGAACCTCCGGGCATCCTCAGCCTGGTTCGGGACGCCGTTGACGGCACACGAGACGGACCGGGCGGTGTCCACCCGCCCCACCAGGTCGGGCTGCGTGTCGTCGATGCCGCTGTCGATGACGCCGACGATCACGGGCGCGCGGGTCACGGCAACCTCAGCAGCGCCCCGGGCATCCATGGCCTCGGCGCCCCAGTTCGAGTGAGCCGAACCGACCCTGCTGTTCGGGTCCGGGATCGTCACGGTAGGCACGTCGGGTGCGTCCGCGGCTGGCACGTCCGCGGCGGACTCCACGGCGGACGCAGCCGCCGGGGCTGCTGGCGTCGCCCCGCCCACGGCGCGCTCGCTCTCTGGCACGGCGGCCACGCGGGTCGGGCCGATGGAGTGAACGCTCACCCCGGCCTTCGCCAGGGCGGCGGCCATGTCGGGCGCGAACGAGGCCGACTCACTTTGGGCGAACAGGGTGCCCAACTGCGGGTAGCTGGTCAAAAGAACGCCGCCGACGCTTGGAATCAGGTCGGCGGCGCTGGCCATCTCGCTCTCCCCCACGTTGGGGTCGAGGTTAATGGCATAGTTCATGAGGCCCGCATCGGATCGTGCGGACGAGACCAGGCCGACGTTATCGTCGGCGCTGGCAGGCGGGGCGGTCGCCGCAGCCACGCTCATGGACAGAGCGAGGACCACGACGAGGCCAATGCGTGCAACTGTGCGGCGCATGGTTCCTCGACTTTCACTTGTCACTATGCATGAGCATCGTTGCCCATGTAGTAACCATGATCCACATGTGTGACAGTCAAGACAAATGACGCACTAAATTCATGCAAATACAAGCTCTTTAAGAGTTTTACAAGCTCAATATTTAGACACATATTCGCACATCGCCTCGTCCCGCACGACCGAGGCCTCCCCGAAAACGCCCGGGGAGGCCTCGTGGTGGTGAGAACGCGAACGGCACCTACGAGCGCGACCCCGCGTCTCTCTTGGCGGGGTGACGCCGATCCTCTCCCCGCCACCACGGCATCCACGCGCGGTACCCGTCGGCGGGCGGCGTAGGTGAGTCAGGCTCGAAGCCGAGGTCCGCGGGCGTCTGTGGGATGCAGTCGACGAGGAAGTACTTGTCCTTGTCATCGCAGTGCTCGCGCACGATGGCGCGGAACTCGGCCAGCTCGCAGTACAGGACGCCCGTGATCGGGTTGCGTTTAAACGCGACGATCTTGTAGAGCCAGTAGGCGAACAGCGCGACGTTGGCCGCGAGCGCGAGCGCCGCGCAGGCGATGTTGGCGCGCGGGTCCATGGTCGCGAAGTTGAAGATGTCGGAGGGCGGGACTAGGACTTCGGGCAGGAGGGTGTTCATGGAGATCCAGAAGACCAGGGTGAAGCAGCGGAACCAGATCCACTGGCCTTTCGCCCAGGTGAACGCGGGGATCGTGCAGGCGAGGAGCAGGGCGAGCGTGCAGTACCACGTGTAGTCGGCCAGGGAGTTGTAGAGGAAAGCGTGGTTCCACAGGTCGTAGGCGATGACCCAGGGCCAGACCATGTCTACCCAGATGAGGCCGCGCACGGAGCGCTTGCCGGGCGAGGTGACGATGATTTTGCCGAGGCCGGTGATCGTGATGATGTTGAGGAGGCCGGCGGCGGCGGACAGGAGGTTCCAATACCCGCCGATGGTGCGGAAGCCGGTCTCCGGGTCGATGCCGACGTGGCGGGCGTCAAGGTTGGCGGCGACGTCTTGGTACCACTGCTGGGAGTGCAGGTCGGCGGTGACGCCGCGCGCCTCGGGCAGGCCTGCGATCATGTCGATGGTGTGGGAGTCGTTGACGCCCTTCAGGCACTGCCAGTCCGCGCCGCACGCGTAATACGAATCCGCATTGACATAGATCGTCAGGTCGCGGATGTTCGCCTCCATGATGTTGACGGCCAGGCCGATCCACAGGGCAACGCCCAGCCAGATCGCGTACTTGTGGGCCTTGACGGGGTTGCGTTTCGCATAGACCAGGACCGTGCCCGTCATGGTGGCCGTCAGGATCATGATCGCGTACTTACCGAACGGGAACCACCCCACCATCGGGGTCCCGTGGATCCACGCATAGGGCATCAGGGCAATGCCGCCCACGGTCCACACGGCGAAAATCGTCCAGTTCCACCGCCCGTTGATTTCCGCGACGATCATTTGGGCTGCCAGCACGAGCAGCCAGATGAGATACACCTTGGGAGTTCCAAGCTCCCAGAGGAACAGCGAGTTCACAGCATTCTCCTTCGAACGCGTAACAGGGCTAATAGTTGTCGGCTATCATAATCCCCAACACTAACCTAGTGTGTGGGGTTCGTCGTCGAATCCCACAACGCACCGGGGTTCCCCATGCTCCGCACCAGCGGAAGCGCCCCTCGTCAATTCCTCAAGGAGGAGGACCCATGAC
>ERZ772786.195-NODE-195-length-25155-cov-6.622789_pt1 | contig 25155 bp, 24 predicted proteins | sample MGYA00511473_ERZ772786 | MGnify/ENA primary metagenome ERZ772786 (study PRJEB29015, sample SAMEA2738025) | human oral metagenome | biome: human oral; feature: human-associated habitat; material: saliva | place: China | collected 2252 ...
TCTACCTGCTCAAGTGCAGGAGTCTCAATGCGGTCAAAGCCATAAGTACCAAACAGATGGCGGGCAACATCTTGCATATGCTCCCAAGAGCGCATATAGCCGCCGTAAAGATCTTCGGTACCTTGAATTCTCTGACCCATGAATCCTCCTTGTTACAAACATAGATGTTTCTAGTTTACCCATGAGAGACAGCTCTGGCGTAGAAAAGCTTTTATAACTTTTGAAACCTATGAAAAAATCCGATTATTTTCTAGAAAACGTGAAAAAGTGCGTATGTGAGGGTTGCTTTTTAATTCCTACCATTTAGTATGAATTAGCGGATTTTGGGGTATGACAAAAACGTCAGTGACATTGGCGTTTGTCTTTGTCACAAAACCGCACTAGCACAAAGGTTTTGCTCGCCCTAGAGCTGCCCAAACTTGCTAGTCACAAACGTATCACGTGCTTGCACGTAGAGATATTTGGAGAGAGATTTATGGCAACTGAGCTACTCCGTGTAAACGGAATTTCTGCAGGTACCGAGGAGAAATCCATCCTGCATTCAATTGATCTGAGCATTGGTGATGGCCAGGCTCACGTTCTGATGGGACCTAACGGCGCAGGTAAATCAACACTTGGCCGCGTCATTATGGGTGATCCTACCTATAAGATTACCGATGGTTCCCTTATCTTTAACGGCGAGGATGTAACTGAGCTTGCTGCTGATAAGCGCTCCCTTGCGGGCATCTTCCTCTCCTACCAGGCACCTGTTGAGGTTCCTGGCGTTCCTCTTTATTCATTCCTGCGCACCATTACACAGATGCGCCCTGAGCTTAAGATGACTGCTCGTCAGTTCCGTCAGCGTGTTGGTCAGATTTCTGATCAGCTTGAGCTTGATCAGGGCTTCTTGATGCGTGAACTTAACGTTGGCTTCTCTGGTGGCGAGAAGAAAAAGGTTGAGATGCTCCAGCTTTTGCTGCTCCAGCCTAAACTTGCCATTCTCGACGAAACAGACTCTGGCTTGGACGTTGACGCACTCTCCGTTGTTTCAAAGGGCATTCAGGCCTATCGCGAGACCTGCGACGGCTCGCTGCTCATCATTACTCACAACACTCGCATTCTTGAGCGCCTTGAGATTGACCGCACTCACGTTATGGTTAAGGGTCACCTGGTAGCAGATGGTTCTGCAGACCTCATCAATCAGATTGACCACGAGGGCTTTGAGCGTTTTGAGAACCAGACTGATGAGGGCGGTGCTAACTAGTGAGCGAGAAGAAGCGATCTGAGGTCGCTGATGTAGACCGCTCGCTCTACGACTTCACCAAGTCCGAAGAGGGTTACGAGCGCTACGATGATGGCCTTACGCCAGAAATTGTGCGTGCTATTTCCGAGAAAAAAGAAGAGCCCAAGTGGATGCTCCAGATGAGGTTGTCGGCTCTGGAAACCTATCACCAGCGCCAGATGGCTACCAACTGGGGACCTTCTATTGCAGGTTTGGATTTGAATCATATCTCCACGTATGTCTCGCCAAAGACTCAGCAGGCAAATAGCTGGGACGACGTACCTGAGGATATTAGGGATACCTTTGATCGTCTGGGCATTCCACAGGCAGAGGCAGAGAGCCTTGCTGGTGTTGGTGCTCAGTACGATTCTGAGATTGTCTATCACAACATGCGTGAGGAAGTTGCTGAGCAGGGTGTTATTTACACCACCATTGAGGATGCTCTGCACGATCCGCAGTGGGAGCCTGTTGTTAAAGAGTACTTTGGCAAGCTGATTCCTCCAACAGATCACAAGTTTGCGGCTCTGCACTACGCCGTGTGGTCTGGCGGTTCTTTTGTTTATGTTCCTAAGAATGTCACTCTGGACTACCCGCTTCAGAGTTACTTCAGACTGAATGCTCAGGGTGCTGGCCAGTTTGAGCACACGCTTATTATTGTTGAGGAAGGCGCTGACCTGCACTTTATTGAGGGCTGCTCCGCACCTAAATACTACGCAGCAAACCTCCACGCAGGAGCTGTTGAGCTCTTTGTTAAAGACGGTGCTCGTCTGCGCTACTCGACCATCGAAAACTGGTCCAAGAACATGTACAACCTCAACACTAAGCGCGCCATCATTGGTAGCAATGCAAAGATGGAGTGGGTCTCGGGCTCTTTTGGTAGCCATGTTTCCTACCTCTACCCTTCTACTATCATGAACGGCGATTCTTCTAACTGCGAGTTCACCGGTATTACCTTTGCAGGCGCTACACAAGACCTGGATACAGGCTGCAAGGTGATTATCAACGGCTCCAATAACTCGGCAAACGTTGACACTAAATCCATCTCCAAGGACGGTGGCGTCAACACTTTCCGCTCAGCCGTGACCGTTGGACGTAAGGCAGAAAACGCTCGCGTGGCGTTCTCGTGCCAGTCTCTGATGCTGGATAACATCAGCCGCTCCGACACCATCCCAGAGATGGATGTCCGCAATGCAACTGCTCAGATTGGCCACGAAGCAACTATTGGTCGCATTTCTGACGACACCGTTTTGTACCTGATGAGCCGCGGCTGCTCTGAGGCTGAGGCTCGCACCATGGTAGTAAACGGATTTGCAAACCCTGTCTCAAAGGAGCTCCCAATGGAGTACGCCGTTGAGATGAACAACCTGATTAAACTTGAGATGGAAGGAGCGATTGGCTAATGGATAACGTTTTGATTAATCGCGCCAACGTTCCTGCAGCTCAGACATGGAACCGTCTACGCGCTAACTCACTGTCAGTTACCGTCCCCAATCACGCTGATGCAGGCACAGTATATCTGCCTCTACCTCGTCTTTTTGAGCGTATTGAGTGTGGAATGGGCCAAGAGGTTACTGACTACGTAGAGTCTCAGGCATTCAAGTCCGATTTCTACAATGTTCCCGCTCGTACCAAGCGAGAAGAGCCTATTGTTGTTGCTGTTTCTGCAGCTCAAAACCAGTGTGCTAACACCGGCATCATTGTGCGCGAAGGTGCTGAAGCTACCGTAGTTATCGCTGCGTTTGCAGGCAATGTTAACGGCGACGCACCTACAGGCAGCGACGCGAACGACGACGCGCTTCCAACCAGCGCTGCGCTCACCCGCATTGTGGTTGAGGCTGGTGCAAAGCTGCACCTTATTGAGATGCTTGGCGTCAACGAGGGCCAGCAGCACCTTGAAAGTGTTGGCCTTGAGATTCACCAGGACGCGGCTGTTGACGTTAAGCAATACGCTCTGGGTGGATCAACCATCGGTCTTGGACTCACCGCTAACTTAGTTGGCGCTCGAGCTCGCTTGGACCTCAATAATCGCTATCACGCTACTCACGAAGAGACGCTTGATATTAACCACCTGGTACGCATGCGTGGTACCTCTACGCGCGCGCACCTCACCGAGTCTGGCGTCCTTAACGAGGCAGCTAAGAAGACGCTTCGCGCAACCATCGATCTTGTCCGCGGCGCAAAGGATGCCCAGGGCAACGAGATTGAAACGGTCATGATTCTTGGTGATGATGTTGTCAACAAGACCATGCCTGTTATCCTCTGCGATGAGGACGATGTTGCTGGTAACCACGGCGCTACTATCGGATCCGTCTCCCCTGAGCAGCTTGATTACCTTGCAGCTCGAGGACTTTCTCGCCAGGCTGCCGAACAGCTGTTTATACGCGCTCTTTTTGAAGACGCCATCATCAACGCACCTGAGGAAATTTCCCACCGCGTGGCTGTTGAGCGTTGCGAGGCTGAGCTGGGTGCAGAAATTGCTCACGACTATGACGAAGCTGCAGCTAGTGACGACGCAGCTGGCAACTCCCTGGCTGCCAGCGATGGCAGGGACTCCGGCGCTAAAGCCGATTTCAGCAAAGGTGGTGTCGCGTAATGACCGACGCAGAAGTTGCTCAGATTACCGATAACCCTTACAAGGCAGATTTTCCAATTCTGGCAGCAAATCCCGAGGTAGCGTACTTGGACAGCGCTGCTACTTCTCAGCGTCCCCGTGCGGTTATTGAGGCGCAGTCTGGCTTCTACGAGACCATGAACGCAAACGCACTGCGCGGATTGTATCGTTGGAGTGTTGAAGCAACCGCAGCTATCGAGGGTGCTCGCGCTTCGATTGCAAAGTTCATTGGCGCTGTCGATAAAAACGGCAAGCCAGAAAGCCAGCAGATTATCTTTACGCGCAACACTTCTGAGGCGCTTAATCTGGTTGCTTCAAGCCTTGGCCGCTATGCACTCAAGCCAGGTGATGACGTGGTCATTTCCATTATGGAGCACCACTCCAATATCATCCCTTGGCAGCAAATTTGTAAAGCTACCGGCGCTAACCTGGTGTACCTGCGCATGAATTCGCAGTACCAGATTACGCCTGAAGAGATTGCGTCAAAGATTACCGAGCGTACCAAAATTGTATCTGTCACGCACGTTTCCAACGTGTTGGGTACCCGTAATGACATCAAGGCCATTGCCAAGCGCGCACACACTATGGGCGCCTACATGGTTGTTGACGCTGCGCAGTCCGCACCTCACGTCCCTATTGACGTGCACGACCTTGACTGCGACCTGCTGGCTTTCTCGGCACACAAGATGTGCGGACCTATGGGCATTGGCGTGCTCTGGGGCCGCGCTGAGCTGCTTGATGCCATGCCACCGTTCCTTACCGGCGGCGAGATGATTGATTCCGTCACCGAGACCAGCGCCGTTTGGGCTCCTGTTCCCGAGAAGTTTGAGGCTGGCACACAGGACGCCGCAGGTATCTATGCTACCGGCGCCGCTGTCGAATACCTCAACGGCTTGGACATGGCAAAGATCGAGAAGCGAGAAGAACTTCTCGCCAGGTACTTGGTGCAGCAGCTGTGCACGCTGGACTTTGTAGAAATCGTTGGCTCTAAGCTGGGACAAAATCACGTGGGTGCCGTGGCGTTTAACGTGCGCGGCGTTCATCCACACGACGTCTCGAGCATCCTAGACATGAATAACGTTTGCATTCGCGCTGGTCATCACTGTGCTGAGCCGCTTCTGATTGAGCTGCACGAGTCCAGCACCTGCCGCGCATCCGTTGCGTTCTACAACGATAAACACGATATTGACCAGCTCGTCGAGGGTCTTAACCAGGTATGGAAGATCTTTGGCAGCGCGGTCAACAACAAATAAAACAAGGAGTTGAAATAAGTGGCAGCAAACGACCTGTATAACGCTGAGTTTATGGACCACGTTTCTCACCCCGATTACAAATACCAGATGGACAACCCAACCGTCTCCCACGAGGGCGTTAACCCTTCTTGTGGCGATGAGCTGACGTTTTCCGTGCGTATTGAGGATGGAAAGATTGCCGAGGCTGCTTTTGTGGGCAGCGGATGTGCAATCTCTCAGGCTTCGGCCGACATCATGAGCGACCTGATGATTGACCGCACCCCAGAAGAGGCCATTGAGCTCTGCAAACTCTTTGGACGCATGATTCGCGGAGAAGAGACCGACGAGGCCGTACTTGATCAGCTGGAAGACGCCAACATTCTGCACGACATCGCTCACATGCCCGCACGCGTTAAGTGCGCCGAGTTAGCATGGCATACGCTCGAGGAGATGCTCGAGGCTCACAGCAGTGGTTCTTCCGCCGCTGGTGCGTCTACCACCGAGGACGGCACCGAGAGTAAGCGCGCTGAGGACGGCTCTGACAGCGAGCGTGCCAAGGACGGAGAATAGCCGTGGCCGGAATGTTCTCTACAAAGGGAATGTACGCACTCCGCGCAATGGCTGACCTGGCCGTTCACGAGGGATGGGTCTCGCTGGGCGATGTTTCCGAGCGCCAGAACATCTCGCGCAAGTACCTTGAACAGGTCATTGCCCTGATGCATAAAGCGGGCTACGTCGAGAGTCTACGTGGAAAGGGCGGCGGTTATCGCCTCACGCGCAAACCCGAAGACTACACGCTGGGCGAGATTCTCCGTGCAGCCGAGGGAAATCTTGCTCCTGCTAGCTGTCTGAGCTGCACAAACACCACCCTCTGTCCCCAGATGGAGTCCTGCACCACCATCAATGTCTGGCGAGACCTTGGCCGCATGACCTCCAGTTTCCTAGACAGCAAGACGCTCGCGGACATCGCCCGCAACGAAGGCAACATGCACGTCTCCCCCGCCGACAATCCCACTGCTGAGTAAGCATTTAAGCTGCGCTTTTATTGTCGTGTGCGGTGGGGCGTGCACAGCGAGAAGACCTTGGAGTGCACCGGGTTTCTCGCGAGAAATGCGCACGCTGGTCAGTCAATTGCGAAGTGCAGCGAGCGCGCCGTGCGCGCCTAATTTCTGCAAAGAATCTGTAAATTTTGCCTGAAAACACCAAAGAAACTGTGGATTTGCCTGATTTCATTAAAGAATCTGTGTCAGATTTACAGATTCTTTGTACTTTTCAGGCAACTTAAAAGGGTCTCAGGCTCGCTTGTTCTGAATCTAGCGGAGCTTTTCTAGTTCACTCCACAATTTGATTCTTTTAGCTCTTTCCATTTTTCTGCGATCAGATGATGTATGTCTTCTTGGTATTTCAAGTTGATTTCTAATTGAGTTAAACATGTTATCCATAAAAATGATGTCGTCATACTCAGCTTTTCCAATAACAAATTCCATTATTCCAGCTGAAACGAGTTCGTTATTACGCTGATAGTCGCGCATTGAAACCTCTGCTAATTCATGTACGGCCCCATTGTATTCAATGGCTGCTTGTCTATTTGTGTCTGCATCGTAGTTACCCTTTGAAAGCAATAAATCGATAGCCCTTGTTTTCTCTGTAAGTTCTCTGCTCTTTAATTGCTGAATCCTTACTTCCTTATTTAGCTCAACCTTAGGAATTGCATAACCACCTGCGGACACAGGAAGAGAAGCGCGAAGAGCAAGTTTGACTTCCATTGGAGAAGCAGCGTTATCAAAAGAATACAATGATGCTAATCTTGCATTCCTTATTCCGTTACATCTAGATACTGAGGATAAATAACGCTCAAAGTCTACCTTTTGAAAGACAGGTTCATACCAATTAGATCTTAATTCAGAGGTAGATGGGTCGATAACATACCTACCTTGGAATTCTGAAATTAGCATCACTGTTTCTAGTAATGTTTGTTCTTGTGCCATTTCAATCATGAGTTCAAAAGGTGGCGCCACTTTAATCACTGATGTACCCAGACTCAACTCCATACACGGAGTTTGCGCAAAGCGAGATGAAGTATGAAATTTTATTCTGCTCGATTGGTGGGTATTTTTCTTCTCGTTAACTACCAATTCAATTGGCTCTGTAAGCATTATTCCTAAGCTAGAAAATACCTTCTCCTTGATTTGACCAAGCTCCAAAGTTAAAGACTCTGCATGAATTCCGGTACTCGAAGAGTCATGGTGAATCAATCCGTGACCCTTAATTCTCATAGCACGGAATAATTGTAGAGCGGTTGTATGTGATAGATAAAATTCCATAAGCCCATAGTATTTTCTTAAGAAAAACTTGCAACTTATGTCGCTGATTGTAGATAAGTGATATTTCTTGTAAAACTGCAGGTCAGGCAAACCTGTCAGAAAATCATTGCCACTAAATGTCCAGCTAGCAGTGTTAGACCTTGTCTGCGACGTATTCTTGGTCAAATTTTGGTCAAATTCAATTTGCGTCAAATTCGCAATTTTCATTTCTGCTGTAAAAATGTACTGAGGCGAGAAGACCCAATCTTCCTTGCACAAAAGTTGCCTAAAAAGTTCAAAGAATCTGTAAAACGGCCACAGAATCTTTGACAAAATCAGGCAAATCCACAGATTCTTTGCCAAGTTTAGGCAAAATATACCGAATCTTTTCACTTTTCAGGCGCGCATTAGGGCGCACCTACCGCACACCCGTATCTCGCGAGAAGGGCGTACTAGGTGCACGTCTTTCGCACATGCCGGCCCAACAAAAAACGGACCTGGAAAAATCCAGGTCCGTCGCTTTAACTAGCTGCGAGCGTGCGTCGCTTCGATGCGCGCCCAGCGTAAGCCGCAGGTTAGTTCCAAGCCTTACCGTCGGAACCAAACTCGCGGATGAGCTCCTTGGTGCGCTCGACAATTGCCTCACGACCAGGCTTCAGAAGCTTACGAGGATCGTAACCCTTGCCGTCGTCGACAAGGCCAGCCTCAACGTACTTCTTGGTTGCCTCAGCAAAGACAAGCTGAAGATCGGTGTTGACGTTGATCTTGGAGATGCCCATAGAGATAGCCTTCTGAACCTGCTCTACAGGAATACCGGTACCACCGTGGAGAACAAGTGGAAGATCGCCAACGCGCTCCTTGATAGCCTTGAGCTGGTCGAAGGAGAGGCCCTCCCAGTTAGCTGGGTAGATACCGTGAATGTTGCCGATACCGCATGCAAGGAAGTCAACGCCCAGGTCAGCAATCTTTGCGCACTGCTCAGGATCAGCAAGCTCGCCCTTAGCGGTAACGCCGTCCTCGGTGCCGCCGATGCCGCCGACCTCAGCCTCAACAGAAATGCCCTTTGCGTGAGCTGCCTTTACGACCTCTTCGGTGCGCTTAAGGTTGGTCTCAAAATCAGGCTCGTGAGAACCATCGTACATAATGGAAGTAAATCCAGCCTCAATGCACTTGAATGCATCCTCGTATGAACCGTGGTCAAGGTGAAGAGCAACTGGAACGGTGATGTTCTTGTCCTCAACAAGACGACGAACCATGTCTGCAACAACGCGGTAGCTTACCTGCCACTTTGCTGCACCGCTGGTGCACTGAATGATGACAGGAGACTGAAGCTCTTCTGCTGCATCAAGGATTGCTGCGGTCCACTCAAGGTTGTTCTCGTTGAATGCGCCGATGCCATAGTGGCCCTTCTCGGCACTCTGGAGCATGGCTTTTGCGCTTACAAGCATGCTAAACCTCCGTTTGACGGAAAACTGATACATATAAATGATACCTTGTTTCATCACCTTTGATGCGGTCGTTTTTAACAAAACACCGCGAGAAATCCAACGCGTGCTCGGGCGAGAAACCCGATGTGTCTTCCCCGAGAAACCCGATGCGTGATCAGGCGAGAAACCCGCGCTGCAGAAACATTACGGAACCGTCGCATCGACGACAACTAGATAGGGTTTCTCGCCAGCTGATGTTGCGATTTAGCAACGAAACATTACATCTTCACAAAAATGAGGTAGGCTATCAGTCCGGAGAAAGGAGCATCTTGTGAGCTATAAACACTTTGATGCAGACAAAACTCGATTAGCTTCGCCTGCTCAGCCTATGGATGAGGCGGCAGACAAGAAACCAGGCCTTCTTAAGGACGTCTCAATTACCCAAATTTTGGCAACCTCGCTTGCCGCGGTGACTGCGTTTGTACTGTCAAACCAGATTGGTATTGCCGGCTCGATTATTGGCGTGGCCGTTGGTGCCGCTGCCTCGGCGTTTGCTTCGCAGATTTACCAGAACGTTATTAGGCGCTCCACGCACAAGTTCCGTAGCAGCGACAACGATGAATATAACCAGCAGGCATATCCAAACAGCAGCCAAACAACGCTTGAAGGCACACAATATATGCCTCGAGCGCAATATGCACCTTCTCGCGATTATTATCCCAACGCTGACTCTGGTACAGGGCAGTCTTCGCAAGTAAATCGCACGCCAACGCTGTCTCGCAAACGCGTAAGAGCGCTGACTATCGTGACCATTATTTCAATTATCTTTACCATTTCTGCCGTCATTCTTTATGCAATGTTCCTCAGCTATATCACCGACGGATCTGGCTTGGGACCAAAGGTCAGCACAACCCCAGTTGTGACGGAAAAAACTACGGATACCAGCAATTCGACAGATAAGAAAGACGATTCCAGCTCTTCTAGCGAGAAGACCGACGAGTCAAGCAAGTCCACCGATTCCAAGGATTCCTCTTCGGAGAGCACTGACTCCAAGAAATCAGAGACCACCAGCTCCGACAGCTCGTCTAGTTCGGAAAAGACCAGCGACTCTAGCAGCTCAAGCAACTCGTCTGAGAGTAATTCTTCTAGTAACAACTCCGGAACGGGCAGCTCAAACAGCAATTCTGGCTCCAATCAGAACTCCGGCTCCGGCAATAGTTCTAGCAGCGGATCCAGCGGTTCTGGCTCAAGCGGCTCCAACGGAGGCAACTAAGTCGTAGCCTCAACACGGTCGGCGTAACTAACAGCAACAACAAACAGCAGCTCACACTGAGCTTGCTGCAGAAAGGATAAGTATGGAAACCACAAACGCATGGAAAAAGTACACCTCGGAGGATCTGGACAAACTCCAGTCGTTTACCGAGGGCTACAGAAAGTTTATCTCAGAGAACAAGACTGAACGCGAGTGCGCTTCAAGCGCTATCAAACTTGCCGAGGCTGCAGGTTACGTTAAGCTTTCTGACGCCATCGCTGCAGGTAAAACCCTCAAGGCTGGCGACAAAGTCTATGCAGATATTCGCGGCAAGTCCGTCATCTTTGTCCAGATTGGCACCAAATCCCTGGAAGAAGGCCTAAACATTCTTGGTGCTCACATCGACTCCCCTCGCCTGGACGTCAAGCAGAACCCACTTGAGGAGCGCAATGAGCTTGCCACCTTTGACACTCACTACTATGGCGGCGTCAAGAAGTACCAGTGGGTCACCATTCCTCTGGCAATTCACGGCGTTCTTGCACTTAAAGACGGTAGCGTCGTAAACGTTTGTGTTGGTGAGGACCCAACTGACCCTGTTTTCTGCATCTCCGACCTTCTCATCCACTTGAGCGCCGAGCAGCTTGGAAAGCCTGCTTCTAAGGTCATCGAGGGTGAGATGCTGGACCTTATTGTTGGCAACCGACCACTTGTTTGGGGCCAGAATGGCGAGAAACCCGCTGATGCTGAGGGCGATGAACCAAAGGAAGCTGTTAAGGCTAACGTCATCAGCATCCTGAAGGACCTCTATGGCATTGAGGAAGCAGACCTTCTCTCTGCTGAGCTTGAGATTGTCCCTGCAGGCCCTGCTCGTGACATGGGCTTTGACCGCTCCATGATCTTAGGCTACGGCCACGACGACCGCAGCTGCTCCTACCCTTCCCTGATTGCGCAGCTTGAGTGTGACGCTCCTGCCCGTACCTCGGTAACCATCCTGACCGACAAGGAAGAGATTGGTTCTGTTGGTGCTACTGGAATGAATTCTCTCTTCTTTGAGAACATCATGGCAGAGGTTCTAGCGCTTGCCGGTTTTGAGTCTCCACTATCCCTGCGTCGCTGCTTGGCTAACTCCTACATGCTTTCTAGCGACGTTTCTGCTGGTTATGATCCTAGCTTTACTGGTAGCTTTGAAATCAAGAATGCTGCCATTATGGGTCACGGCCTAGCATTCAACAAGTTCACTGGTAGTGGCGGCAAGGTTGGCTCCAACGATGCAGATGCCGAGTACGTTGCACTAATTCGTCGCATTATGGACAACGCAGGCGTTCAGTTCCAAACTGCTGAGCTTGGTCGCGTTGACGCTGGTGGCGGCGGAACTATTGCATACATGCTGGCAAAATACGGCATGCATGTCATCGACTGTGGTGTTCCCGTTCTCTCCATGCACGCACCTTGGGAGATTGCAAACAAGGCTGACATCTTTGAGGCATATCGTGGATATCGCGCATTCCTCGAGTTCAGCGAGTAATTAAGCTACACAAATTAGCTGCACAAACAAAATTGTGCGTACGCAAATCGAGCTAACAAGAAAGACGTGAGAGGCAAACTCTCACGTCTTTTTCTATGTCAAATCCAAGGCGAGAAACCCGCAGTTCAAGACCACCAGGGCGAGAAACCCGCATACCCGCAATAACTCAGGCACCTACCCCAGCAATGAAAGTATTTCTCGCTTGGCAGCCAAAAACTCTTCGCTCAAATCAAATGATGCTAGGTCAGCACCTTGACCAGCGCCTTTGCCAGAGTCTGCCTCCGCCACCGTATCAGCACAGCCCTGCGGCTCAACAACGCCCACAATCTTAGTTACCACGCCCTGCGCGGGACTGCCCGCCATTACGTAAATGCGAGAAGCCATAGCAACCGCCTCATCAACGTCGTGCGTGATCACCAGTACGGAGAGGCCAAACTCCTTCACGGAAGACATGAGCCACGCACGCATTTCTCGCCGTGTGAGGGCATCAAGTGCCGAGAAGGGCTCGTCCAGCAGCATAATGTCTGAGCCAATGAGCGCCGTGCGCAGGAACGCAACGCGCTGTCTCATGCCGCCTGAGAGCTCGTGAGGCCAGCTTTGTGCCACGCGCTCAAGTCCACCGCGTTCCAGCATCTCCTGGGCCCGTGCGCGTGCCTCAGAGCGCGAGACGCCCTTCAGCTCAAGCGGAAGCGCTACGTTGTCGATGATGCGCTTGCTTGGGATGAGCAAATCCTTCTGGAGCATGTAGCCAATGTGTCCCGGATGCCCTGTGACGTCAGAGCCATGCAGCAGCACCCTGCCCTCCTGCGGTTGCAGAAGTCCTGCAAGTGCGTGGAGCAGTGTTGTCTTGCCGCAGCCCGAGCGACCAACCAAGCAGGTAATGGTGCCAGGTTGCAGCTCAATCGAGATATCCTGAGCAACTACCTGGCCGTTTCCCCAAACCAACGTAAGGTGGCGTGCTTCAAGCGCGGGTGCGTTCTGTTGCATCTCACGTGCGGATGCAGCTGTAAGGTCCTTCTCGCCAGGAACTTCTACAGCTGCGCTATTTGTTATGTCAGTAAGTTTCTTATCCAAGGTACTCACTAGTAAATCCTGCAGATGGGTCAATCTTATTCTCTAACAGCTGCTGATTATTAAGCCAGGTGTAGAAACGCTGCCAGCGAGCAGAATCAATGACGCCCCACTTCTCAGCGTCGTCAATGTACTTGGCAGCCAAGAACTTCTGAGATGCTTTGACCAGGTCAGCGTCAAGTTCTGGAACGGCTTTGAGTAAAATCTCTGCTGCCTCGTCTGGGTTAGAGACGCAGAACTCATAACCCTTTCTAGTGGCACTCAAGAAGGCCTTAACAGCATCTGGATTCTCTTTTGCAAATCCATCATTTACCGCAATGACCGGAGTGTAGTAGTCAAAGTTTTGATCAATAGTTGCAAAAGCAAAATAGTTGTAGGCAAAGTTCTGAACGCGAGCGTTTTGAACAGCCCACTGCTCGTACACCCAAACAGCATCAAACATTTTTGCTTTTAGACCAGATACCTCATCATCAACCTCGTAAGGCACCATCTTAAGCGTAGAAGGATCTCCGCCATCAGACTCCATAACAGACCTAATAGTAGCTTGTTCAACGGGAAGATTCCACGTTGCATAAGTGCGGTCATTAAGGTCTCGCGGACGAACAATATGATCCTCTTCACGGCTCATAATGCCCGAAAGATTGTGTTGAATGATAGCAGCCACCGCAGTATACGGCAGCGGATTAGAAGATGAGAGGCTGTTAGCAATATAGTCCTGGTAGGTAACGCCCATCTGAGCACCACCAGCACCAATCAGCGCATCGGCGCCGTCAGCGGGTGGCTGCTGAATAGTTACCTTGAGGCCAACCTCGTCAAAGTAGCCCTTCTCCTGAGCCACATAGATGCCGGTATGGTTGGTGTTTGGAGTGTAGTCCAGGGCAAATGTAATTTCTGTAGTACCGCCGGAATTCTGTCCAGCGCCCTTGTTTGCGTTGGATGGAGCAGACGGCTGCTCAAGCGAACAACCTGCGCAAAGTCCTGCTGCAGAGAAACCCATTGCAGTTAGGAAGCCTTTTCTTGTCACGCTCTTATGAGTAGATGCGCTCATGTATTTAATCACTTCTTTCTTTAAGATCCGTCAGAGTTACTGCGCAGATTTCCTGGTATCTTGAGAGGTATCCCAGGGAAGTGCACGCTTTTGGACAAGTTCTACGAGCTTCATCAACACCAGCGACAATGCAGACACCACCACGATTGCCGCAAACATCCTGTCGTACGCAAACGCCTTTCTGACGCGCGTCATATACACGCCCAGTCCAGCGTCGCCTCCCAGCCATTCTGCAATTACTGCACCAATTACGGCGTAGGTCACGCTCATTTTGAGTCCCGAGAAAAACTGTGGTGCAGCAGCAGCCAACTTAACGTGCCAGAAAATCTGCACGCGACTAGCTCCCATGGTGGTCATCAGGTCAACCATATCAGGATCAATTGATTTAAATGCCGAGTTCAATGCCACGGTAATAGGGAAAAACGTTGAAATGGCCACAAGAACAATCTTTGGTAAAAGGCCATAACCCAGCCAAAGCACCAGAAGCGGCGCGATAGTCACAATAGGAATAGTCTGCGAGATAGTAACAAGTGGAGAGAGCAGTTTATCCAGCGTTTTGAAGAAGTCCATAAGAACCGCAAGCGCAAAGCCAATAAGCACTCCAATAACTAGGCCAATAAGGGATTCTAGAAACGTAATCCCGGTATGCGTCATCAAAAGCTGGAAGTCTTTTCCAAGTGCAAATACAACCTGAATAGGAGTTGGAACAAGGTAATTTGGAATAATTCCTGCAACAATAACAAGCTGCCAAAGCACCAGAAAAGAAGTAAGGGATATGGCTTGCAATGCAAACTGAGAAAGTTTTTTCATATGCCCTCCTTCTTATAGTGCGTAAGGACGGCATTAGCTCCCTACGCTGGCATTACCCAGATCAGGTTTATGGGTCGCAGCATAAGGTGCTGCCTCTCAGCCGGGCCATTACCCAGCTCCCCTTTGTTGTCATTATAGCGCGGACAACTCATACATCAAATAAATAGTTAAACAATCTCCCTAAAAGGCCTAATCTAGCAGCGTTTTCTTAAATCGCGCATTTTTTGTGCGCTCTGAAACTGAGTACTCTGAAGTCCTATACCTCGAAGCCACGCGCTCCTAGCCTAACAGAACTAGCCCAAAAGGTCTTTAAGTCCCAGCTTATCTGCCTCGGTAATTTGACGTACGACCTTTGCGGGAGAACCAACAACAAGAGAATTGTCTGGAATATCTTTAGTAACCAGACTATTAGCACCAATTACACAGTTATTTCCGATAGTTACACCGGGAAGCACCGTCACATTTCCGCCAAACCAGCAGTTATCTCCCACCGTGATAGGCAATGCTCGCTCATACCAAGCATTTCTCTCCTCAGCATCTAAAGGGTGTTGAACGGTGTACGCCTTAAACTGAGGGCCCACAAAACTATGCGCACCAAAGGTAATAGGTGCACAATCCATTAAGTATGCACCGTGGTTGATAAAGCTATGTGGGCCAATCTTGATATTGAAGCCATAGTCAACATTAAAAGGAGAAACTGCTGCACTTCCCTCTCCTAGTTCACCGAGAAGTTCAGTCAAAATCTGACGGCACTTTTCTTTATCACTTGGGCGGGTCTGATTGAACTCCCAGGCAAGATCCTTAGCGCGCCAAAAAGCTGCGCTTTGTTCTGCATCAGCTTCACCACCACACCACTCACCAGCGCTCATGCGCTCAAGCTTTGATTTCTTATTTTCTGACTTTGCGGTGGTCTGCTTTGGATCAATATCGTACATGACTAACTCCTTGTGTCTCTTTATATAATGACAAGAAGTGTAATAAAAGAAGAGCCCCTGACGAGGCTCTTCCCAGCTAGTTTAAAGTTCTTGTAACCAACTACATGGCATCAAAAACATTTACCCACTTAAGCAGGAACTCTGTTTCTTTTACACGACCACGAGCAAGCTCTGCTGCAGCAACAATGCCAAGCCATTCGTTTACATACTGACGAGTGCAGCCTTGCTTGGTGCAATAAAGATTGATGTACTTCTCGGCACGCTCCTCATCACCATGAAGAAGCAGGTGCAGGTAAGTTGTAGCACAGTCTGCAGCGCCATTGCCTTGTGTTGCATGGGCCCAGTCAAGAATTACAGGAGCGCCATCTTCGGCGAGAATAACATTGGAAGGAACAAAGTCACCATGACAGACCTTAGTATGAGGCTTCATACCATCAAGCTTGAGCAGAAGCTCATACCTTGTAGCCTCATCAAGAATGTCTGGAATACTGTTAATCATTCGGGTGAACTTGTCTTTTTGACGAGTAAGAAGCGGTGCTTTATGAGCATGAATAGCCAGCTCAATATCGACAAACTTATTGAGATACTCGTCCTCTTTTTCTGGATGCTCTTCAATAAGCTGTCTTATTGTTTTACCTTCAACTTTTCTGGTTGAAACAGCCCAGCAATTACCAACCTTACTAATCTCTACAAGAGAAGGAACGTTGATGCCGGCCTGCTCAGCACGAGTGAGGTTTAATGCCTCATTCATAATATCAGCAGAAGGTTTGCTTCCGCTGAACACCTTAACGACTGTGTCTCCGTTGTCATACACAACCTTGTTATTACGCTCGACAATTACCTTTTTATCAGCTTTGAGCTCCATAACAACCTCCAATAAGGTACTCATGCAGATACTCACTATCCACCTAGTAGTATTGTCGTTCTTCTCTAACCTCTCCTGGCGAGAAGAACACTCTTATTGGCTAAACGGTTGGCAAATTCGGTGAACGTAAACATCCCCAGCTAAAACTAGAAATTATCCTTCCAACAAAAATCCCCCACTTTCTATGAAAGCGGGGGATCTGCATACAAGGTGAATGTATGTTACTTACTGGTCCTTACGAGTGCGAGCATATGCTCCAACACCAACAAAGCCAGCACCAACTGTTGCAAAAGCAATCATAGCTACAACGCTTGCATCGCCTGTATAAGGTGTGCGGTGCTTACGCTTCTTACCAGGCTTCTCTGGAGTTGGAGTTGGGGTAACTGGAGTCTCGGTGTTTGTAATAGTAAAGCCATTAGCCGTATCACCAGTTATCTCAGAAGTGTAACCCTCAATAGCATCCTCAGAAACGGTGTAAGCAATGACGTGATTATCTGCTGCGTAAAGATTTACACCAACAAATGAACCGGTCCAATTGTTTGCCTCAGAAAGGACAAGGGTCTGACCAGTGTCAACACCATCAGCAAGCAGGTGAACGGTTACAGAATCCTTCTTTGTACCATTCCAAACCTTGGTTACTGGAACATCGCGAGTTACAGGAGCATCAGCCTTATTGGTCAGGGTAGTAACGTTACCGTTAACCTCAGGAGTCTGAGCGGTCCAACCGACTACGGTTCCTTCTGTAAAGCTCAAAGTTACGTTATCAGGAAGACCGTGGAATGTGTGCTCCCAGTTGTTTGCTGCAGAAAGCTCAACGGAGTCAACAACATATCCATCTGCCTTTAGATAAACAGTAAGCGTCTCTGGAATAATTGCATCTGGGTTTGCAGAAGTATCCCAAACCTTCTTAACGGTTACATCCTGAGTACCCTCTTCACCAGTAATAACGGTACCGTTGGAGCCAATACCACCACCACGCTGTGCAGTATTTCCAGAAATAATCAGTTGAGCCTTATTCTGTGCTGCGGTGATAGAGCTATAACGAAGATTAGACTCAAGAGCAAGCATATCGGTGTTGTTAACGATATTGCTTACTTCTTCAGTAGTATGACGTGCAGCAGCTGGATCAGCTTCACCAAGGATTGAAGGAGGGTTGATGGTAACCGCGCCATCCTTAGTCCAATGTGCAGAGGCACCACCAAGCATATAATCAGAAATAGTTGCACCGGCAGATTCACCTGCACCGCGAACGGTTGCAATCTCATCACCAGCACCATTTGCGGTGTTGTTGAAGAATGCTACGCCATTTTTGGAGTGGAATTCAGCTACACCGGTTGGGCAGAACCAAGCACCACCACCAATAACCGTTGCAGTGTTGTCCTTAATAAGTGCTTTATTAATGTGGACAATATAAGGAACAGAAGCAACGTAAACTGCGCCGCCCTGGTCATTTGCAGTGTTATTGATAATTTCGCCTGCGTTAAGAGTTGCATTAGCAGATGCAATATAAACACCAGCGCCAACGCCCTTATCGCCAAGCTGGTTAGTACCGTTACTAGTGGCCTTGTTTCCGTCAATAGAGCCACCATTCATGGTAAAGCCAGCGCGATAGATATTTGGCCAGTTATTCCATGGAGCACCAACCCTGGAGTAAGGAACCTTCTGACCACCAACAACGCCAACAAACTGGTCGTAGGTAGCAACGCCACCGCCAGCAATGCCAGCAGTGTTGTTCTTGATGATGCCGTTATTCATAACAGCGTTGCCGTTCCAGGTTACGTAAATACCGCCGCCGGACTCAGAAGCAACATTATTAGTAATAGAGCCACCGTTGAAGGTAAAGTCTGCCTTTGACTTAGAGTCACCATACTGAGGATTACCTGCGTAAACGTGGACGCCCGCACCGTCAACAGCCTTATTGTTAGTGATATATCCACCACCCATAGTGGCTGTTGTTGTCTCACCGTTTGGATCCAAGGCATAGAGCATCAGACCGCCAGAGGAATTAATGGTAGAAGAAGCATCGCCACCAGTGATGGTTCCGCCAGTCATAGTGAAATCTGCATTTCTTACCATAACGCTACCAGAGTACTGATTGGTAAGAGTAGTGTTCTGAATGGTACCATCACGGAGCTCACCTGTTGCACCATTTACAACAGTGACTGCGCCACCAAGAGCATTGGCAACCGTGCTGTCCTGAATAGTGCCGCCAGCCATAACAAACTTTGCACCAGCACCAGTGGTGAGAACTACGCCGTTATTTCCAGGATAAGGTTTGGCCTTGCCATTTTTAATAACGCCACGAAGCAAAGTAAAGCTACCACGGTTCTCAACGGCAAATGCAGTGTTGTTGCCATCAATGGTGGCACCATCAAGAGTAACTGCGCCGCCAGAAGCAATCTTGAACATATAGAAATGATTAGAGCCGGTCATGGCACTTGTAATAGTTCCAGTACCCATCAACCTAATGTTCTTATTAGCTGGAACCTGGACTGGAGCAGTAATGGTAAAGTCCGCATTTACCTGAACGATAGTCTGCGAACCATCTGCTGGAGCAGCAGCAATAGCAGCCAGCAGCTCAGCCTCTGAGGTAACAGGGGTGGTGTCTGCAAATGCTTGCTTTGCAAGTCCTCCAACGAGCGAGAGTGCTAGCACAAACGTAGCAGCAATCGCCATGCTCCAACGTGAAAGCCTTTTCATGGCAAAACTCCTTGCGCATCGGGAGCCTGTAGTGACAAAACAATAAAACAATTAATATAAAAGCGTAAAACAGTGAAACTTTAGCGTACTTTACTCTTCTTTGTCTAGCTGTTCAGGCTCTTCTGGACGATGTTTTAGGCGATCGTATTCTTCTTCGGTCAAAACATCTTCAATTCGCAGGTTAACACCAGAAACTTCAAGGCCTGTCATACCAGTGATTTTCTCGACAATTGTATGCTTAACATCCTCAAAAATCTGAGGCGCATAAGAACCATATTTAATAAGTACAGAAACGGTAACATTTAGCGAGCTATCAGGCAGCACCTCTACAGTGACACCTTTAGCCGTATCAGATGCACCAAGTACATCCTGAACTCTGTTAAGCCAGTTTCCACGAGCACCCACCACGTTGGGGACGTCACGCAAAGCCAACGAGACGATTTTCTCGACAACTCCACCAGAGAAGGTAAGAGAGTCTGTATCCTCAAGATCTGCATCGGAAGGAACATCTGTTGTCTCTTCTGCAGGAACAATTTCTTCAGAGGTGGTCTCTTGCGAATTAGTAAGTTCTTCTGCCACAGCTCTCTCCTATCTAGTTTCTGTCCGTAAATAAGGAACGAATCTTTGCCAAAATGGTTGCCTTTCCGTCAAAAATCTGACCGATAGCAACTCCTACCAGTACAAACAATGCAACAACTAGCATTTTAAAAAGGCCAAACGTAAACAAAAAAATTGCAAACAAGAGGCCCAAAAATCCGCCGATAATAGCACCTGGATGGTCAACGACGTATTTTTTACACTTCTCCTGCATCTTCTGAAAGAAGCTTTTATCCATTGTCTGTGACCTCCTTTGCATCTGGCTCTGAAATACTCAATCGAATGTCTTTACCAGTCTGCTGAGCAGCGGCTTGAGTGGAAGGTTGCTCGTAAGATTGCTCTTCTACAATCTCTGGTTCTGGCACAATCTCTTTTGACTGAGACAAAGACGCACCTTCTTCATCTTTTGGCGAGAAGGAGCTTGGCTTGATAAAAGAAAGATTGATGCTAGAAACACAAGGTCCGCACACGATAGCAAGACCAGACTGAAGAGCGTTATAGAACTTAGAGCCCTTTGCAGTGACATCAACAGGCTCTTTGGGGAGAATATCAATCTGTACAGCTACGGAATTATTCTTAGAAATCTGCACATTAACGCGGTGTGCAAGACAAGTTCCATCTTCTTCAATAATATGGGCTGCCTGAGAAGAAATGGCATCTTTAGTGACGGAGATTGTTCCGCCCTCAACAGTAGCCACCGTGAGCTTTACTGTTTTTCTAATAAATAGAGCTCTAAACAACACCACAACAAGACCAAAGATGCTAATAGCCGCACAAGCGTTAAGAGCAATAAGGTAGGGCTTGGTAAACAAGAGATTAGTTGCCTGATGTGTCCAAGGACCAAACCACGTTAAAGCAAGAGCTAAAAATACAAATGCACTTGCAAGAACATAGAGTATGTAGCAAAAACGCTTGAAGCCGCTCATGGCACCTCCACTTTCTTTTATATAAACAGTTTAACCCCAATACCGGACAAAAAGAGAACATAAAAACTGCCTCCCGGCGGAAGGCAGTTTTTAGTCTGTATATACCGTTAGCAGAAAACGAACTTAAGCGTTCTTCATAACAACGGAGCGAACAACTCCCGCCGCATCGTCACAGGAATCCAGAACAGTCTCCATGCGGTCAAAAATACGAAGCCAAGCAACGGTGTGGCGACCAGGCATTTCATCACGGAACAAGCGAGAGAGTGCGTTGTGGTAAATAAGGTCTCCCTCGTCCTCAACATGTCCTACTGCAATGGCCTTCTCCATAACGGTAGGATCTTTCTTGTAGTCACTCAGAACACTCAGCATCTCCTGGACTGTCTTGCATGCGCGAAAGGTAAGCTCAGCAAGCTGCATAGCCTCTTTACGAGTATCGTCAACGTTAAAGAGATCAAGGCGCTCCGCAACAGAATTCATTCCGTCAACAATGTCATCAAGACGAAGAGCCAAGTCAGAGATGTCCTCACGCTCAAAGGGAGTAACAAAGGAAGCGTAAAGCTCCTTCATAATGTGCTGGACCTTCTCGTCACATTCACGCTCGTAGACCTTCATCTGAGGAATACGCGCGGCAGTCTCAGGATAGCCTTCCATAATGACCACATACTCTTCAGCGGTTTCTACAATTTTGTCGCCAAACTCGCGGAACATGGTGTAGAAGACGTCCTCTTTTGGCTTACCTAGCATGAATCCTCCAATAAAGTTGAGTGGTTCAATAGAACTCGTAAAAGGCAGTTATACGTACTTAGAAAATCATCAGGAACAGTTTTGCAAAAAGAAAACCAATAAGTCCGCAGCCAGGGAAAGTAAACACCCATGCTGCAACCATTTCTTTTGCAACGCCCCAGTTAACTGAACGAATATTTTTTGCAGCACCCGCGCCCATCATGGCAGTCATTTTAGTATGAGTTGTTGAAACAGGAAGACCAGTCAGTGTGGAAAGCAGCAAAGATGCAGATGCCGAGAAGGACGCGGCAAAACCCTGATAACGCTCAAGCTTTACCATTTCCATTCCGACTTTTTTAATAATCTTTCTTCCACCAATTGCGGTGCCGATAGACATAAGAGCAGCACACAGTACCTGCAGCCAGAGCGGGAACACATCTGCACCAGCAGCTCCATGGCCTGCGGAAAGTGCAATTGCAAGCATGGCAATGGACATGAACTTCTGACCATCCTGTGCACCATGCATAGCAGCAACAAATGCTGAGCCAACAACCTGCAAATGGCCAAACATCTCATCAGCGCGCTGTCGATCAACGTTAACGCAAAGCTTGTTGATTGCTTTAACAATGATCCAACCAGCGGCAAAACCTAATGTGGTTGAGAAGAGCAGACCAATTAAAACCTTGCTCCACTCGCCCCAGTTAACAGCTCCAAAATCACCATGAATAGCAAGTGCCGCACCGGTGAGGCCTGCAATAAGGGCGTGTGACTCAGAAGTTGGAATACCTAAAGCCCAAGCTCCTACTGCCCAAGTAACAATACCAACACAGCCTGCGGCAAGAGCAACAAGAGCCTCATGGTTATTGCTACCAAAGTCGACCATGCCCAGAATTGTGTCTGCAACTGCAGTTGAAATGAGGCACATAGCCACCAAACCAACAAAGTTGCATACAACACTCATGATAATTGCATGGTTAACTTTAATTGAACGAGTTCCAACAGCCTCTGCAATAGCATTAGCCGCATCGGTTGCACCATTTACAAAGATGCATCCAAAAACAAGGACAATGACGAGGGCCAAAAACGGATTGGCAACCAACATCTCAAAAAAGTGTCCGAGGGTTATCATTCGGTACCTTTCAAACCACTTTCATAACGGGACAATGATAATCGAAATATCGTTCAATTATGTTTAAAACATTCGAATAGCTAAATCAGCGCAAGTTGTTTCTTACGCCCCGCCTTCCCTCTTATGAAAAATGTAAACTGACCCGGGAGAGCTACCGAGTTAACCCAGAAGAGTTGCCTCAAAAGGACACCTCAGGTTACTAGGCAAGCTTTTTGATAATAGATGCAGTAATTCTGGCAGAGCGCTCAGAAGCCTCACGCTCAAACGTCAAATAATCAACGCTCGAAGCAGTACCGGGCTTATCGGACATGAGCCTAATTACTACAAACGGCGTGTGGTTAAGCCAAGCGACCTGAGCAATTGAGGCGCCCTCCATCTCGCAACAATCAGCACCAAACGTTGTGTAGATGTGGTCTGCTAACTCTGATGAACTTACAAACTGATCTCCTGAAGCAACGCGGCCAGAAATAACCTGCAGTTGAGGAGCTACTTCTTTGGCCGAAGCAAGAGCATGTTCAACAAGACCCTCATCTGCTGTAAACGAGAAGACCGGAAGGCCTGGAATTTGACCAGCAGCAAAATTGAGAGGACCAACGTTCATATCGTGTTGAACTAAATCTGAAGAGATGACAATATCCCCAACCTGCAGCTCAGAATTTAAAAGCCCTGCAATACCGGTATTAATAACATGGGTAACAGCAAAGGTATCAATCAGAATCTGTGTACAAGCAGCGGCGTTAACTTTGCCAATTCCTGACTGAACAACAACTACAGGAACTTCTCCTAAAAGGCCTTCAACAAACTGCATACGAGCCTGCTCATAGGTGCGCTCAATGGTCATCTGCTCTTTTAGCAGCGCAACCTCTGGCTCCATGGCTCCAATAATTCCAATTTTCATATTAGGCTCCTACTCCTGCAAGCCAACTGGAACCAGCCAGGGCTCGTACAATTTTGTCTCGTACACTCATTTCGCTTGCGTCATCTTTAATGTGGACATGAATGACTACCTTGATGCCTGTCTCAGCAATGCTTGATGCTTCAACTTCAATAGGAAGTGTTCTATCCAGCTGAGGCGCAGCTACCTCTTTAATAATTTCTGTAATTTCTTGTGTTACGGCATTCAGGTCAACGGTTGGCTTAAGCACTATATTGATGGGAACCTCAGTTACGTCCCATCTTGTACGATGTACCAGTGCGGTTTTATTGAGAACAGAGTTAGGGATAATATCCACTTTACCGCCGCGGTCGCGCACAATAGTAGAGCGCCAGTTCATGTCAATGACCTCGCCGGAAATGTTTCCAATGCTTACCTGATCTCCTGGCTTAACTACACCTCCCAGCATAAGACCCAAGCCTCCTACCAGGTTAGAAATGGTATCCTGTAGGCCAAAAGACAAGGCAATGGAGGTAACTCCCAAGGCGGTTACAAATGCTGTCGGCTGAATACCAAAAACAGGCTGCAATACCGCGAGAATAGCAAACGCCCAGATAATTCCACGGATTATGTTGACAAAGATAGACGCCGACGGCAGCTTAGATGAATCCAAGGCCTTTCTAGAGAGCTTTATTGCAAAATGCTCAATCAAAAATGCAATGAAAAACACCACTACAAAGGTAACTACTCTGAAAATAAAATCTTGTGGAGTGAGGCCCAAGATCAAGCTGTCATGCATTAACACCATGGCTATCCCTCAATTTTGACTATTGGAGCAAAGCCCTTCATGAGCTTCTTTGTCTTATTAGTACGCGTAAACTTGACCTCAATAGTATCGCCCTGAACTGCTAAAACAACGCCTGGGCCAAAGGTCTTGTGAGAAACCTGGTCCCCCACAGCAAAACTTGCAGAAGCGCGGGCTGGGTCTTTCTGAATAGGAGCTGTACGTGGAGCTGGAGCACCGCCGGTAGAGCGCGTGCGAGAACCAAAAACGTTTCCACCGTAGACCTCGGAGCCGCGACCAGAGCCAAAGGTTCCATGACGGTCTCCTCGCTTTGCCCAACCAACTCCAGAAAAACCTGCAGAACCAACACCAATAGCTTTTACGTGCTCTTGAGGAATCTCTCCAACAAAACGCGAAACAGGATTTGCCTGAACAGAGCCGTAAGTCCTTCTGGTAGAAGCGTATGTCAAATACAGGCGCTTACGTGCACGTGTAATAGCAACGTAGGCAAGTCTACGCTCTTCTTCTAGCTGAGCCGCCTCAGCCTCGTAATTTGCATGAGGGAAGATTCCCTCCTCCATACCAGCAACAAAAACTGCAGGAAATTCCAGACCCTTTGCAGCGTGAATGGTCATGAGCGTTACTGCAGAGGTGGAACCATCCAAGCTATCAAGATCAGAGCGAAGCGCCAGCCATTCCATAAAGGCCGGGAGCTTCTCTGCCACAACCTGTGGATGCAAACTCTCCTCTTGAGGCGCAGGAGCCGTCTCTACAGCAGCACCAGCGAGTGCGCCAGTAGCAGCATCAAAACCAGCCTCACTCAGCGAAGCTGCATCTTGTGCATCGAGCGCTCCTGCCTCTCTAAGCTGTTGCAAGCTCTCAAGCGTCTCCTCAACGTCGTCGTGAGACTCATCAAACTCTGCTGCAACACCAAAGAACTCTCGAATGTTCTCGATACGTCCATCAGCCTCAATGGTATGCTCCGCCTCAAGTGCCCTGATAAGACCTGAGCGATCAACAATTGCCTCAACAACCTCATCAAGCTCTCCGTCAATATGACGGCCATGCTCAATAGCTGACGT
>ERZ772786.207-NODE-207-length-23931-cov-31.157061_pt1 | contig 23931 bp, 25 predicted proteins | sample MGYA00511473_ERZ772786 | MGnify/ENA primary metagenome ERZ772786 (study PRJEB29015, sample SAMEA2738025) | human oral metagenome | biome: human oral; feature: human-associated habitat; material: saliva | place: China | collected 2252 ...
TCCGGTCACCTTGGGACAAAATGTCCGGTCACCTTGGGACAAAATGTCCGGTCACCTTGGGACAAAATGTCCGGTCACTTTGAGGCACGATATTTCGTCTATTGGCGACAGAATGTCCCAGCACCTCGCACCATAATGTCCCACCATCAAGAGGCTAATTTTTGCTCCCATGTCTGATTTCTAAATCATCCGACGCGCCCCCAAACGCATTGCAAAATCGGTTGCACCTTGGAGAAACGCCGTGTTAGGGTGATGGTGAATAACTCAAAAATTAATTTTTGGGGTGGCATGAGAAAAGCCGCCGGGGTATGAACAGGCACCCCGACGGCTTAGATGCCTCCCCCAAAATAAGGAAAAAAGGGGAAGCGTAGCCTCCCCCTACCTAATTCCAAGCAATATGGGGGAAGCCTAGCCTCCCCCTCCCCAATACAAGAAAAAGAGGAGGAGACTGTGAACCAGTCTACCAGCGACCACATTCTTGAGTCGAGCGCTTCGGCATCGCAGCCGAACCCTGGCGTCTCGTACTTCCCCGAGCTTTTCGTCAATTTCGCTCTGCCCGTCCGTGCACCCAAAATGCGTGATGCAGAGGGCACTAAAACCACCATGTCTGCTGTGCAGTGGGAGCGCCGTAACGGCAATCGCATTCTCACGCTGACTGCTGGAAATATCGTTCTGCCCGGCACCCTTGAAACCCTGACTATCCTGCCCTCTGGCAAGATTGCGGTGATGATTTTGCACTGGCTGTGCACTGAATCAGTACGTGCAGGCGGCCCGGAAATCAAGCTGGCGACTAGTTGGTACGCCTTTCTCAACGACATCGGAATTCCCTGGAGCTCACGTAACGCCCGTGAGGCAGAACGCCAGTTGCGCGCCCTGCTGGCCATGCGTGTTGATGCCACCACCTACAGGTTTGATGAAGACGGTGACGAAGTTATCCACACGATCAGCTGTGTGGTCGGCCCAGAAACTAATCTAACCTTCACTCGTGACGGCGACGTGAACGACCGAAAGTCTACGGTGGTTCTCAGTAAGGAATTTTACGAAAATGTGGTGTGTCGGTGGCCGATTCCGCATGGTTCCCGCCGCTGGGAACAGCTGGCAGCTTCGACCAAGTCGGCGCAGACTTTGTTGTTGTGGCTGTGGCTCAAGGGCCGACTTTATTCTGTGGACCGGTCCGGTGCGAAGAAGCAGCCGGTGATTTCCTGGGAGGAACTGGCAGGGCAGGTGGGCTTCGATTTCTCGACCCTGCATGATTTCCGCAAAGCATTCATCAAATCATCCCGCGAAATCGCTGCCGTAGACCCGAACCTCATCGCCCGCGTAGAACGTGTTGATGCCCCCGGCAAGAAGAACGCCGTAACCGGCATCAGGCTGCACCCCAAGAACAGTCACGCTCACTACAAGATGATCACCGACTAATGCCTTCCTTTCCACTTCCTATCAGCGCACACCCTATGTGCTACGGTGAAACCAACCGATAAACACTACCCCTGGAGCCTACACATACCAGGCACCAGATCAAAAGGGGAACCCTCCAAAGGAGCACACCATGAAGACCCTTAATCACCGAACCACCCGCACCGGCCTGGCTACTATGTCCGTTGCCCTGATGCTTGCACTTTCTGCATGCAGCGGTGGCGCCCAGTCTACCAGCGAATCTTCCGAAACCGCTTCTAATGCGCCGGTTGCAACTGCCTCGGCGAGCGCGTCTGCTGCTTCCACGCCCACTGCTGCGAAGGCTTCGGCCTCTGCAACCGTAGCGGCGAATCCGAAGGGTTCTGAAGTGATTGAGATTCGTGCGGATGATGACACGAACGCTGATGCCGCAATCGCAAAGCAAGCAGCAATCAACGCAGCCAAGCGCGTCGTCGCACAGGACAACCGCCTGGTGAATGCATGGCTGCATGGGGACTTCGAGCACACCAGCGACGAAGAACTGCTGAAGTTTGTGGCTCCTGAGAAGCTGAAGCAGGTGACGGACCCGATTCAGTCAGCCCGCAACGATATCAAGAACAATGGCGGTGTCTTTACTGGAAATGTCACGATTCGTGATGTTACCGTGACTGATATTTTCACCTACGACTACCCGGACGGAACTTCCTACCCCTACTCCGTGCTGCGTGTAAAGTTCTGCGAGGACTGGACGCAGTTGCGCACTCCTGATGGTGAGCGTGCTGTGACCGGACCCGACTCAACTGCTACGGTCGAGGTTTCTGTCCTGCGTCTGCAGGATGGTCGTTACGTTTATAACGGCTCCCGTGAGCTCGGTACTGGATGCGCCTCATCCTAGCTTGAGAAGGGGATAGATTCATGAAAAATAATGTGTTGCGGACGGTTTCTGCTGTTGCCCTTACGGCGCTCTTGGCAGCAGGATTTACTGCACCTTCTGCCAGTGCTGACGAAAGCAGTGTGAAGGTCGGTAACTCCAAAGCTGAGGTTCGTCAGACGCTACGCCCCCGTGATTCAAATAGCTCAACATCGACGAATGAGAACCGTGATGCCGATGAGAATTCTCCTGTCGTTCAGCCTGTGGCGTCGATGAAGGGGCAGACCTGTATCGCTGCCGGTGGTGTTGAGGTTCCTTGTGAGACTGACGATGCATGGTTCTATGCGCCGGGTTCTTGTTACGCGAGTAAGAAGATTGACTTTGGAGCTGTAGCCAAGAATTACACCAGGTTTGAGTGTGCTCCGGCGGGAGATCAGCCCTCGCTGAAGGGGGCAGCTAGTAATAACTACATCACGGTTCCGACCAGTGAGGCTGAGGCTCGTGCTACTGCTGCGAAGAAGGGGGCACAGCTGGCGGAGGACGCGCTCGCCGATTACGATTTCGAGAAGCTGACGGTGCGTACGCAGCCGTCTGACGCAAACCTGCGTTCGGATGCTTTCGTGTTCACGCAGGGGTACGTCTGGGCTTGGGTACCGCCGTCGAAGGCGCGCTCGTCCAGTAAGCGTAACCCGCTTGTCTCTGAGGCGACTGATGGTGGTTCGCACGTGCAGTTGAAGATCAGTTTCCTGGCGATGAACGTGTACTTCGATGGTCAGAAGACCGGCACTCAGGGTTTCATTCAGTGTGATGATCCGGGTCAGGTGTACGGTGGCGAGCCGCGTGGTGGCTCCAACTGCTCGTGGAAGGCGAAGAAGCAGGACGTCTACCAGGTGCGTAGCTCCATCCTGTACAGGGTGGAATGGACCGCTGGCGATGAATCTGGTGTGCTGATTCATGAGGAGCCGATGGATGGTACGCAGTTGATTCGTGTGCAGGATGGTTACGCGGTCAACGTCAAGTGATGTGTGTGTGGTGGGTGTGGCTGGTGAGTGTGCCGCACCCACCACCGCCTTTATGGCTTCGGTATAGTCTCACGTGCTTGTAGAGAGGAGGGCGTACATGCTCAAACGTAAACAGGACCAGAATCAGGGTCAGGATGGTAGTGCATCTGTCGAATTCCTATTCATGGTGCCGCTACTACTGATGGTCGTAGCAGCCGTCTGGTTCTTTGGCGTACGTGCCCATGTCCAGTCGTCAGTCGATGCTGCCGCAGCGGCGGCTGCCCGTGACGCCGCGTTGACCTCGGAACCCTCACGAGCTGTGCAGGTAGCGAAGGAGACGGTCGCTAGGAACTTGGAGGATACCGGGTGTAGCCCGTCTGAGGTGACGGTGCTGAATGCTGATGCTGCCGGTAGTCGTCGCCCTGACCTGTCGGCAGAGAGTAACACGATCACGGTGCGTGTTTCGTGTCGTGTAGAAGCTAACCCGTGGGGTGCTTCGTGGGTGCCTGAGTTGGGTGCTTATACGGCTGAGGGTAAGGGTATTGTTGATACCCGCCGCAGCGACTAGCGGTTCTTCTGTTTCCCTTTTGTTTTGGGTCCCATAAGGGGTGGGGTGTTTGGTGGTGTGAATCCACCAGGCACCCCACCCCCCTTTTTTTGTGTGTCCTCTTTACCGGTGGGTGAGGGGGGCGAGCGCAGGCGGGGCAGGAGTGGGGTCTGCAGGGGGTGGGTGTTGTGTGTTCTTTGGATGCTAGGGGATAGGTGGGGGTCTTTGGTGTGGGGTCTTTTTCCTAAAATTTTTGGGTTATCTGTGAGGTAAAGCCCGGGTGGGTGGGTGCCTTTATAGGAGTGAAGTATCTACCCTACCTGAAACCCCTATACCCCCTCCTTTGTGGTGCTGTTTGTTCAGTACGGGGGGTGGTGAGGGGAGTGAGAGTCCCTGATAGATGAGTGTGAATCAGAGCGCCGGTCGTGCCGTTGAGTTTTTGAAGAAGACGCAGGCTAAAGCCACGCGTGAGGTGAAGAAGCAGCGGAAGCAGAAGAAGCGTCGTACCCGGTTTTGGGGTTGCGGTTGTCTGCTTCTGCTGCTTGCTGTGCCTGTGTTCGGGGTCTTTGTGATTACGTCCATGATGGTGATGGGTAAGGCGAGCCATGATGCGTTGGTTCAGCAGCGTGAGTCGAAGTATTCGTCTTCGTGTGTGAATCGTGTGGCGGCCAATGGAAAGTATGCTAACCCGGCGGTGGGTACGATTACGTCGCGTTTTGGTTTGCGTGATAACCCGATTCCGGGTGCGACGCTTGCTGATTTGACGGATCATCCGGGTACTGACATTGCTGGTATGGCTGAAGGTACCCCGTTTTATGCCGCTGCTGCCGGTACGGTGCTGGTGGTTGATTCTGGTGGTGCTGCCGGTGGTAACGGCATCATCATCCAGGGTGATGACGGTGTCCGATATTGGTATTGGCACGCGGCAACCGGCACGGCGAAAGTGAAGGCCGGCGACCACGTAGAGGTAGGTCAGGAGCTGGCAGGTGCCGGTATGACCGGCTACGCCACCGGCGTGCACCTGCACTTCCAGATCATGCTGCCGGACCCGAACAACCCGGACGGAAAGGGCATCCCGACCGACCCGGAGCCGTACATGCTTGAGCGTGGAATCACTCTCGGTCAGGGTGCGCCGGATCAGGTTTCTGATACGCAGAAGACCGACGCACCCTCTAACCCGGAGGTCAAAGCACCGAAGACTGAGGCACCGTCCCCCAAGGTGGATCTCACCCCGATTGAGACCGACCTGCCCAGCGGCAGCAAGTACACCTGGGATATGAACCGTGTATCTAATGCGGCCGATATTATCGCCGTCGGTAAGGGCATGGGTGTACCCGAGCGAGGCATCATCATCGCGCTGATGACCTCACTACAGGAAAACGCCCTGGAGAACACCCCTGATGGTGACCGTGACTCCGTCGGTTTGTTCCAGCAGCGCCCCTCCGCCGGTTGGGGTACCGCCGAGCAGGTGCACGACCCAAAGTACGCTGCCGCCGCCTTCTACGGTGGACCTGAAGGCCCGAACCACGGTAACCCGCCCGGTCTGCTCGACTACCCCGGCTGGGAATCCAAAGGACTAGGCGAAGCCGCACAGATGGTGCAGATCTCAGCGTACCCGTACGAGTACTCCAAGTGGGAAAACACCGCACGTCAGCTCTACTCGGTACTCTCCGGTGTAGACGGCAACACCACCTACGGTAAGCAGTCCTGCCCCAACAACCACAAGAGCTCCGAGAACGACAAGGAATCGAAGGACTCCAAGGAATCCGACAAGCCCCAGAAACTCACCGTTGAAGCCGACGGCGTACACACCGACAAGGAACAGCAAGTACGCGACACCATCCTCGCCAAAGCCCGCGACGGCCTCGGCGGCTCCTACCAGCAAGGCCGCAACGACTTCAAAAACTGGGACGCAACCGGATACGTCCACTGGGTCTACGGACAAGCAGGAATCGAACTACCCCGCCAAACCCCCTGGACCGTCGGTGAACCCACCACCGACCCGCAACCCGGCGACCTCGTCGCCCAAGTCGGAGACGGCGAAGGTAACTACGCCCACGTCGGAATCTACGCCGGAAACGGCAAAATGTACTCCGTCATGGGACAAAACGAAGGAACCATCGAACACGACGTCAACTGGAACGGAGCAGGCGACACCGAATACATCCGCATCGTCCACCCCAAAAAATAGCCACCACCACCGATAACCGCCCCCTCCCCACCCCTCTGAACAACACACCCGCCCAACCAGCACAAGGGCACCAACGATAGGGGAGGGGGCAAACCCCCCACCCTTTCTCAAGGAGAACACCATGACCACCCCCAACAACCCCGAACACCAGAACGCGAGCGCACACCCCACCGCACCCACCAATACCCCTAGCGACTCTACCGACGCGCTCGCACCCGATGCGCTCGCTGACCAGGCTGCCGGTGATGGTGAGGCGTCTGGTCGTTCGTTGGACTGGATGACCATCGCACTGATTGTCGCCGCCGTCGGGTTGGGTGTGTTCGCTGTGTGGATGATGATGCCTAAGCCTGCATCCCACTCAGGTTCCCCGGCTACCTCAGCCCCGGCTGTGGCCTCTGCCCCTGCAAGCCAGGGCACCGTCTCACAGGCTTCACCTTCAGCCTCAACTGAAGGGTTGGATGATGCGGAGATTCAGCGTGCCCGCGAACGCGCCCATGAGTTTGTGACCGCCTACTATTCGCAGTCGTGGAAGGATCCGGACCCTGCGAACTGGGCTTTCCGCGCCGGAGCCTTCAGCACCGCCGAATTTAGGCAGAAGATAATTGATCAGGCCCAGCAGCAGAAGGCCGAAGACCGCGAGTGGAAGCGCCTCGTGAAGGCAAAGACCGCCATGACCGTGCAGGATAAGGGCGAATACATCCTCTTCAGCCAGGGCACGGACGCATCAGGTGCGCCGATGGTGAAGCTGACCGCAACGCTGATGGTGGGCCGTGATGCACAAGACCCCCTGGAAGCTGTGAAGGCGGTGCGTGAGGTGAAGACTATTGTGCTGATTCGAGATGCAGCGGGGGTGTGGAAGGTCGCTGATTACTACGACGCGCTGGGAAACAACCACTAGATAATGCCCGCCTAGATACCTATTGATTCTCTGACATTGAAAGGAGCCCCCCTTATGTGGGCACGACGTACTGCGCAGCGTCCCGCCGATGGGCCGCCCGCCCGGTGGGATAACACCCCCGAATCTTTGGACCCGCTGCTCACCGAGGTGCAGCATGCCCTGCCCGCTAAGGTCCGCAAGGGAAAGCACGTCAGTGCTGCCGCCATCATTGTGGCCATTATGGTGGTGGACTGGCTGGTGATGACTGGTACCCCGCTGATTAGTATCATCCTTGCCGGTGCTGTGGTTGCCGCTATCGCTCTGGCCTTTAGCGCTTCGGCACGTCATGAGGATGAGCGAGAGATGCGCACCGATAACTTCATCGAAGCCGTTCACCCTCTGCTGAGTGTGAAGGGTTTGAGTCGCAACTTGGTCAGTGTGGGGCGCTGGAAGCGCACCCCGCTACCGGCCCCTGCAGCTGAGGGCTCTGAGCAGGAAGGTAAGGGCGAGGGGAAGGAAGAAACCGGCGGCCAGGAAGAAGCAACCAGTCAGAGTGATGCTGCCGATAACGCGCCCGCACCCGAGAGCGCTACTGCTGCCTCCAATGCTGAGGATGCAGATAACACTGATACCGCACCGCAGAAAACCGTCAAGCCGCCCGCCCGTCTGAACGCCCAGAAGGTTAAGAACCTCTCTGCTGCCTCCTGGACGAAGGCCTGCCGAGCCAGCGCCGTTGTGCGCCATAACCTCACCGAAGCCGGGCACCCCTCAAACTTGACCGTGCACTATGGCCGCACCGTTGATGCCACCAACCCCGAATGGGTCGCTAAGCTGCTCGCTGTTGCTAACCGTGAACTCTCCGACGGCACCGTAGAATTCAAGATCGACTCGGTCAACAACACCCGCAAGAAGCTCGTTCTCAAGGCCGTACCCACCGCCGAACAGCAAGCCATCAACGAAACCGAAGCCGAAAAGAGCGAGCGCCTCTTCACCGAGGACGTTCAGAAAGCCTTGGGCGATACTGCGACCGTTGACTTTGAACGCAATGAAGACGGCACCATCACGCAGGTCACTGTTCATCACACCAAGAGCATGGAAATCAGTATGCGCCCGTCCTTAAGGGTCAATACCAGTAGTTGGCTGTTGACTCGTTTGCCTGGCGCGTTCCGTTGTAACTGGGATTTGCCGAACGACACGCTGACCTTCAGCCGCCGGAAGGAAATGCCGACGATGGTGACGTTGCCTGCGCATGCCCAGCCGCTACGTCAGCGTGCCGATAAGATGGAGAGCTACGAAGCCTACAGCAAGTTCAAGATTATGCTTGGTCTGACGGAGGATGGTGAGTGGGTTACCTGGCACCCCAAGAGTGATCCCCACCTGCTTATCGTCGGTGGTACCGGTTCAGGTAAGACCATTAGCCTGCACAACATCATTCAGCAGATCACCCAGGCTGGGTACAGGGTCTGGTTGTGTGATGGTAAGCAGTTTGAGCTCATGGGTTACGAATCTTGGCCCAACGTTGAGCTGATTGCAGACACCGTCCCCTCTCAGATTCGCGCCATCAAGCTTCTGCACGACATCATGCATGAACGCAACGACAAGCGCCGTGTCCGCGCCGCCAAGAACGGCGGAAAGCGATACCGCGTCATCGACTACGATCCGATTTTCTTCATCGGCGATGAGCTGGCGCAGCTGAAGGCAAACATCACCGATTTCTACAATTCCCACAAGGTCAAGGGCATGCCCGCGAAGTCAGAAGTGGATAAGTGGCTTGGTTCCATCGCCCGTCTGTCCCGCTCGTCCATGATTCACATGGTCTCTGGTTTGCAGCAGGGTAACGCAGAAATCATGGGTGGTGAAACCCGTGAGAACTACGGTGCTCGTATGACGCTGGGACAGATTAGTAAGGAATCATCCATGATGATGTGGTCTGATGCGTCTGTGGGATGTGCTGTTCCGCCGGTGAAGGGCCGCGCGTTGGCTTTCCACAATGGCAGGCCAACCATGATTCAGACGGTCTTCGCCCCTAACCCTGACCCGGAGCACCCTGATTACGATGCCGACAAGCTCAAGCAGGTCATTCCGCAGCATCAGCTGTACACCATGAAGTATGTGAAGGAGCTGGAAGAAAAGACTCAGATCCATAACGAGAAGACGGACGAGTTTGAGGAAGCACTGACCCCCTGGGATGACTACCTTGAAGCACCCATTCTCGCTGAAGACGATGAGCCGATTGATGTCGAGTTCATCCGCACTGAGGCTCTTGAAATTGAGCTCAAGCACCTGGAGGCTAAAGCGCAGGAGAAGCACGAGGCTGAGCCGGACACGCTGACCATGCCTGTCGTCACCCCTGAGGTGGTTATGGAACCTGACGTCTCGCACCAGGAGCCTGACGGAAATGCCTTTGATGAGACCATCTGGGAAGAAGAACACCACGGGGTTGCAGAGACTCTTCAGGAAAGCGACCTGGTCGAAATCGATGGAGAGTGGGTTGTCGTTACTTCCTTGTTGAAGAACCCCTTTGGTTCTGGTGGTGAATCGATTCTGGGTTACCGTACCATCTACGGTGAATCTGGTTCTCTGACCATGAGCCCGAACCAGACGCTTAACATCCGCCGTGCCCGCAGCGAAGAAGAGATCGAAGCCCGCACCCGAGAGGAGGAATAGGCGCCATGAGCCAAAACAGCCCATCAAATAACGATCTCGAGAACGTCCTCACCTTTGTGGTCATCTTCTTCGTGGCCCCTATCGGCGCTATCGGCGCATGGCTAAGCGGACTGGCGGACAGCGTGAAGAACTGGCTGCTGTCCTTGGGTATCTTCTTGCCGACCATCCCCACGGCAGAAGGCAACCCGGAAGGTGAAGGGATCACCGAAGCAGCATCAAACACGCATGCCGTATTCAGCATCCCAGAACTGGGTATCGCCCTGGATACCCCGCGTATCATCTTCCTGCTCTGTATCATCGCGCTGCTGCTGACCTTTGCCGACTACACGGCAAAGGTGAAGCGTGCCCGCCGCGCACGCCGTAGGTAAATAGTGACGGGGTAAGAGGGTATAGCAGATGGGGGCTACCGGCCTGACCTGGTGGGGTAGATCGGCAGCCCCTTACTCTGTCCCCTACCCGCCGTGGCGGGCATGAGGAAGCGCGAGGTGCCCTAGCCCCCTGGGTAGTGCGCGCACTGGGACCAGAGGGTAGGGGCTCTATTAGCGTCAGACTTAAAACATTAACCAAATACATGTGGTATAACGTCCTAAATCTGTGGTACACTAATTGCTCGGTGCGAGCCGGGAATCCGGCAAGCACAGTAGGCAACAGACTTAAAACATTAACCAAAACATGTGGTATAACGTCCTAAATCTGTGGTACACTATATGAGTATCCGCAGAGTATATGTGCTACAAGAGGTATAGGAGGAGTGTCCAGTCAAAGTTATGGGAGAAATCCGAAGTGTTTTGGATTGATTCCCAAATTTTTAAGGACTTGTATACGAAGTCCACGAGGTGGTAGATAACACTACATGCGAAAAGCATCCATGCAACAATGGTGGACCTGCGTGACTTCCTATTCACTTTTTCGTTCAAAGGTATAATACCTTTCTATTAAGGGGGCGTCATGCGAGGCTGCAACCTCACATAATGCCCCGGAGCTTAACGAGTCAGCCGGTTGGTTGACTCCAGATGTCCTAAACTTTTCCACGGTTCTTAGACATCTCATAAGCTTAGCATACCTTAACACGCTATGTCTACTTAGCGTGTCATTATTCCGCCAGATCTAATATCTGGCGGATTTTTGTGTTCTCCAAGCGCCCGCGTATGCCTGCTCTACAGCAGCTTTCAGACACCCCACATGCAGCGTATTTCTGCATCCGAGACACAAAAGACGGGGGCTTCCTGACCACTCATACAAGTGGTCAGGAAGCCCCCGTTCCTCATGCCCTACGGTGCGACTACCGCCCCGCACGATAGATCAGATAGAAAAGCAGCGCCAGAAAGAAAAAGCCATCCATTACTGCTCCTGACGGTACTTCAGCCGGGCCTGCTGCCTCAACCGCGCATCGACCGTATCGGCATAACCACCCGGGTACTTATCCGCAGAATTATGCATATACTGCGTATGCCATACCGGCTTATTATCGGCCCAGCCGTACACCACCGTCCGAGGCGCGGCGCAAAACGTGTAGATGTAGTCCCGGCAGTCGTACTCTTCAGGAATAATGAAACGGCGTACGCTCTTATCGCTGATCTTGAAATCAGCGTCAGGATCAATCACGTAGAAGTAGTCCGGGTCTTGCTCATTAAAGTTACTGTCCGAATAGTACGCGATGTCGTTTCCGGCCCTCACCCACGCCTCCAACCAGCGATCATACTCATCACGGGTAGCAGGACGAGCACGGTCAGTATCGCTCAGCGTCTGCTCTTCTAGCTGCTCTTCCTGTTCGGCCAGCATCTTACGCTGCGCACGCTCCAGTTCATCAGCTGCCCTCTGAGCCTTATGGCGAGCCAGCACCTCACGCTGCCGACGCATATACGCATCCCTATCCTGGAACACCCGAAGATCAAGCGCATCCACCTCAGGGCACTCACCTTCAGCACAGTGCTCCAACGCGGCCTGCGCTCGCTGGCACATCTGCTGGTCTACCGTGTCGGAGAAAGCCGGAACGTACAGGTCGTCTCGGTTAGACGGAGAGCCGTCGCCGTAGATTCTCGGTTCGTTGTTGCTCCAGCCGTAGACGGCATTATTCTCGACGCAGAATGCGGAGAGGTAGTCCTGGCAGTCGTACTGCTTCGGGATGATGAACACATAGCGGCTGCCTTCCGGGAAAGAAGTGCCATAGCGGCTGTCATTGCTGAGGCTGACCCAGGTATCAGGGTCCTGCACATAGTGAACCTGCCAGGCAGAGAAGGGATTCTCGCTGAAATGGGTGATGCTTTCACCGGCTCGGAGCCAATCAGTCAGCCATTCGTCATAGTCCTCAACGGTTGCAGCACGCAGACACGTGCTCTGGGCGATGAGCTGGTCAAAGAGACGCCGTTGTTCAGCGAGCCCATCCGCACCCTCATCGGAGAGGAGGATTCTATAGTATTCACGCTTTTCCGCCTGCTCTTTCTGCTCAGCCCACTTTTCTTCCTTCTGCTTCTTCTGCCAGGCTTCGTAGTGCTCCAGCAGACGCAAATCCAGCGGGGTGGGCAGAGGCTTCGCCTCCGAATCGGGTGCGAAAAGGTTCTTGAAAAAGGTCCTGAGAGTCATGATTCCTCCATTCTCTAGGAGTTGGCGTGCAGGTCGTTCACGTCATACGTGCGCGAGAACCAACCTGCCGGTAAAACAAATAAAACAGCAGCGCCAAAAGATAGAAGCCCTCTACTTACTGCTCCTGACGGTACTTCAGGCGAGCCTGCTGCCTCAACCGAGCATCCACCGTATCTGCATAACCAATAGGGTGCCTACCCGCAAGCAGATCCAGCTTCTGTACCACCGGCTTATTATCGGCCCAACCGTACACCACCGCCAGAGGTGAGACGCAGAACTTGTACAGGTAATCCCGGCAGTCATACTCCTCAGGAATGATGAAATGATACGTGTTCCTATCGCCGATATAGAACTCCGCGTCAGGATCAATCACGTAGAAGTAGCGGTTGCTTGCGTAATGCTCATTAAAATCGCCACCCGAATAGTACGCGATGTCGTTTCCGGCCTTCACCCACGCCTCAAGCCACCGATCATACTCAGCGCAGGTCGCAGGACGAATACGGTCAGTCTTACTCAGCGTCTGCTCTTCTAGCTGCTTTTCTTTTTCGGACAGCGCAATACGCTGTGCACGCTCCAGATCACTAGCTGCTTCCTGAGCCATATTGCGAGCCTGAAACTCACGCTGCCGACGCATATACGCATCCTTCTCCTGGAACACCCGAAGGTCCAGAGCATCCGCTTCAGGTTGCTCACCTTCAGCACAGTGATCCAATGCGGCCTGCGCTCGCTGGCACATCTGCTGGTCTACCGTGTCGGAGAAAGACGGAACATACAGGTTGCGCTGATTGTATTGAGGGTCGCTACTGTAGAATCCGGGTTCGTTGTTGTGCCAGCCGTAGACGGCATTATTTTCTACGCAGAATGCGGAGAGATATTTGGTGCAGTCGTACTGCTTCGGGATGATGAACAGGTAGCGGCTGTCTTTCGGGAAAGGAGTACCGTAGCAGGTGCATTGGGTGCTGACCCAGGTATCAGGGTCCTGCACATAGTGAAGCTTCCAGTCGGAGAAGGAATCCTCGCTGTAGGAGGTGATGCTTTTACCGGTCTGGAGCCAGTCAGTCAGCCACTCGTCGTATTCCTCAACGGTTGCTGCACGCAGGCAAGTGCTCTGGGTGATGATTTGCTCAAAGAGCTGCCGTTCAGCTTCTGCCTTTGCCTCTTTCAGATCACTCTCTTTGCTGAGTTCATCATAGTATCGCTGCCTTTCCGCAGCCTCTCTCTTGCTGGCTTGTACTTTTTCTTTATGGGCTTTCTGCCAGGTTTCGTAGTGCTCCAGCAGGCGCAAATCCAGCGGGGTGTACAGGCGTTTTGTCTCCGAATTGGGTGCGAAGAGGTTCTTGAAAAAGGTCCTGAGAGTCATGATTCCTCCAGTCTTTAGGAGTTGGCGTACAGGTTGTTCACGTCGTTTTCTGCGTGCGCGAGAACCTGGCCGAAGTTCTTAGGTGACGTCCTGAGGTATTCCAGAGGGGAAGCACCGTTGTACATCAAGGAAGGGGTGGTAATCCATAGGGCTGTCTGCCATTCACTGAAGTGGCCGTCCAGAAGGGTCTGGACGATCTGCAGGATGTAGGGGTCTACGGTTCCGTTGGAAAACTGGAAGATGGGGTAGCCGTTACGTCCGGCGCCGTCCTTCAGGCGCAGGATGGTGTGCTTATTGATGCGGTCGTTGAGGGCTTGGCGGGTGATGCCTCCTAAGTATTCGCAGGTGGCGGCGGTGGAGTAGAGGTCACCGATGATGGATAGGGCTGATTCCGGTTCCTTGTAGTCCTTCAGGTGCTTCTGCACTGCTGCTAGGAGGGTGAAGGACAAGTCGTGGGCGCGGGATTCATCAGCGGTGATGTTGCCGGTCTTGATGAGCGCTGCGATGTGCTCATGGACCGGTTTGAGGACGCGGTGTAGGAAGGCTTCGGTGTTCATGATGGGCTCGGTTTGGGGTAGTGGCTTGGTAGTCAGTCAGGCGGTTGTATCCCGTTGCAGTCACCGCCGCTAGGGTACAGACGGTGAGCGCAACAGGATACAACCATTATATATAATGTAAAGCCTAAGTGTAAAGTAAGGCTTGCATAATCAGTAGTGGGTTAGGGGTTCTCGATAGAGTCCGCACCCCATATGGAGTGTGCCCTCCAGGTGGGGTAGGGGAGAGCATGTTCCTGAATTACGGTTAGTTATCCTCTAGTGTCTCGCGCAAGGCAGAGCCGAAGGTACCGGGGATGTCGAACAGTTCGGGCAGCAGGATGTTCTGCTGCTTCAGCTCGTGGTAGACCTCCAAGGCGGGCCGGGATTCAACGACGTCAAAATATTCTTCATGTACGCCGTGCTCCCCGAAGAGGTAGATGTTGTCATCCGGGCACACGCTGGATGTGGTGATGATGCCGTCGAATCCAGCCTCATATGCCATCTGGGCGAACTGCTGTGTGAGGTAGTAGCCGGTGTCCCTGTGGTGCCGGTCGCTGATGTCGCGGGCGGTGTACCCGGGCCCATCATGGCGAACATCCAATATGCGTAGGGTGCGGCGGATACGTAGTGTAGACACTCGCACGTTTTTCAAGTCTGAGGAGAGGGTGGCGTAGCTGTGGGCTAGGCGTTCGTGTAGGGCGGCTGCTGCCGTTACGCCGGTATTGCAGGTACCCAAGGGGTGCTGTAGATCGAAGCGCCCGCCCCGTCGCTGTCCTGCTGAAGTGGTGTACATGGGTGAGAAGAAGCGGGGGTCACGCAGTGTGCCGTTGGGGTTGTAAGCGTCGTGTGAGCGGTGGACGATCATGAAGCCGGTGCCAGGGCCGACCTGCAAGGTGGGGAAGTTGTTGAGATTGATTGGACCATCTGGGGGTTGCATGGAAAGCATAGGCTTCCTTTCGTGGTTGTGTGTTTCTGCCGAGCTTCAGGTGAGCGATCCGGAAGTAACGCTCGCGTGAAGGTCGGTAGAAGATTTTTTCGACGTCAGGATTCCGTCGTGCCATCCAATGTACAGCATGATGTCATTGGTGCTGCGCGGATATGTCGATAGAGCACCTTGTCAGAGCTTGAAAGCGTGCGTATAGTCGGGACGGACCATTTTTCACCCAGGGGTTTTGCTCGGGATTTTCGCCCAGATTAAAAGGTATTTAATAGCATCAAATTAAAATAAAGCGGCTATAGAAGATTTATACTATAAATGAAGAATCCAGCATTTTCTGAACCCCGAGGTCTGCAGGAGTGCCCAAAAACATTCAGGAGTCCTCTGGGTCTCCTCATGAGCTTCTAAAAACTGCCTGACAAGCCATAATGCCCCGGGGTGCAGGGTATTTTCAGGTACAAGAAAAAATATCTATGATTTATATCACGTTACTCAGTTTCTCGTGAAACACGGTCACCAAACCCAGCCGGAACCACTCTTTTGAGCTATGACGCGTACGTGCCGACAAATGCGACAACCACCCGACGCGCAAGATAAGACACAGCACCTAACCCTCAGCTAAAACCTAAAGGCTTAGAAGTATCGAGATACGAAAGGCATTTCAGATATGCCCAAGAAACGCCTACAGTAAAACCAGACGCTCACCCAACAAAAAACGCAGCGACACCCAGGGCAGTAGCGAAGACAATAAAGACAAACCCCACCACAAAACAGGAAGCCCAAGAGCCACAGCATGCACCTCACCTGGACCAGCTACACCGAAGAATACGCCACCGATTTAGGCCTCACACTCGACGACATCCAAGCAATACTCACATCACCTACAGCCTTCCGCGAGCGCGTCTCCGGTCCCATCTACGCTTACGTCGATCAGGGCATCAGAGCCACCATCGACACCCGCACATGCACGGTGCTACGCGTCGAATACGATCTAGACCCAGACGCCCTGGATGATTGGTACTTCACCCCACAAGCTATTGACGACTGCAAGCACCTCAACACCACACCTACCGCTGTCGTAGACTCTATCGACGACGCGCAACCCTACCCGGCAGTCAGCATGTGCACCATCTACCGTGGCGCCTACGACGTCCTCGCCAACGAACCCAAAAACCAGATTGTTTCCATCGAACCTACCGGAACCTTCACCAGTACTGATCAGCAAGGTATCCGCCGCATCTCAGGAGGCACCCCCACCGGCTCCATGCCAAACAGCACCACCGAGCTGTTGAACCGCGCTCGCCGTGCAGGGTTCGCTGTCTCCGTAGCAGGTTCAGGGCACCACAAAATTTGGGGTTCAGGTACTTCAGGGCAGGGGGTGAGCGTGACGATTCCTGCAACTGCTTCTGACCATCGGGGGCTGCTGAACGCGGTGATGCAGATCCGGTCTACTCTTGGGGTCGATTTGCGTCTTCTCTGACGGCTACCTGTGGAGGTACTAACGCGTTATGTACTGTGGCTGATTCTCACGAATCAGGTAGCTACACCAAGCGCCTACAGAATGCTATCCTCAAAACCAGCACCCCAAGCCAGAAAGAACCCCATGACCACCACCTACACCGCCACCGTCGCAATTATCGACCCAGAGGGCAACGTACTACTTACCGCCGCCCAAGCAACCGACACCCTCGCCGGACTCATCGAATGGGGTCAGATGACCCGCGACGACATAGAAACCCCCACCAAACCACTCACCGTTGAGAAAGTTTACGACTTCCTCACCCAAGCCTTCAGCCTCCACAAGATAGAAACCCTCACCATCGAACCTGCACCCGAAGGCACCCCAAGCACCCTCGACGACCTCGAAAACTTCGCAATCCGCCGACAAGAAGGCTACGAACCCACCGAAGAAGAGTTTGAGGAAAAATGGTGGGCCTCCGAACTCTACTTCCGCCACCCGTGCGGAGACGTCGCCACCTTCAGACTCTAACCATCTGCCGTCCTTGCTGTGCGTCCCCTTGCCTGCGCTCGCTGGTTCTGTCTTTACTCTTGGTGTGGATACTTTGAAGCCCCGCTCAAGCATAGAAGCTTGAGTGGGGCTTCAGATGCTTCTTGCCTTCTTTCAACGCGCGGTGCTTGAAGTGCTCCCTCTTTCTTTTTGGTGTGCTCGTTTCCTTATGGTGGATAGATTGGAGGTGGTGCAGGCGTGAGGTGGATGGAGAGGTGGTTTGGCGGGGAAGGGTAGCAAGAGTGATAGCAAAATGATATGATAGCATTATGCAGTGAATGCATTTTGATGTCACAGTAAGGATTGACCCATGATCATCACTATTGGAAGCCATAAGGGCGGTACTGGAAAGTCGACTCTTTCGACGAACCTGGCCGTCGCATACCAGTCCACCGGGCACCGTGTTATTGTCATTGAGGCAGACCCGTCAGTGTCCACGACCTCTACCTGGGCAGCACGCCGTGAAGAACACGACGAGCTTACGCCCGTGACCGTTCTGCGCAAGACCGGGCGTTTGGCTCCTACTCTCCGCGACCTTCAGCAGGTGTACGACATTATCATCGTCGACACCGCCGGTAAGGATTCGGTGGAGCTTCGCTCGGCTGCTCTTGTCTCGGATGTGCTGCTGACCCCGACGAACGCAGACGTGGCTGATTTGGACAGCACCGCTGAGTTCATCACCCGTATGGATGAGGCACGCGACAGTAACGAGGATTTGAAGATTCTCGTGGTCATCTCGCGTGCACCCACTCACGCAAAGAGCCGATTCCGTGACACGGCTATCGCGGCTCTTCGTGACACCCCGGAGGATTTTGCTCTGGCGGACACCGTCGTTTTCAGTCGCCGTATTTACCCTGACGCGCTGAAGGACGGCATGAGTGTCATCGAGGCACCGGCGCGCACCTCGCAGGCTTGTGAGGAAGTCCAGAATCTCGCTCAGGAAATCACCGAATACGCTACCAATCAGTAAGGAAGTAAGAGTATGGCTCAGGCAATTAACTCCACCGCCCGCGCAACCCGCAAGAAGAAGAAGGCAGCTGAAGCTTTCGAGAGCGGCGCAGAAAAGCACACCATCGACGCTGTAGAGTACACCCGCTCACTGCCCGCGAAGGCGCGCGCGATTCAGCGTCGCAAGGGCACCAAGTCCACGATTTACACCCTGCGTGGCACCGAGCAACAGCGAGAGCTCGTCGCCTATGCCGCGGAGCAGGAGAATACGAGCGCGCAGAAGATCTATGAGCAGATGTTCGACATCTTGGAGGAAAAGTACGGTGCATATGTGCCGCTGGACCCGAGCCTCTAAACGCGGAGAACTGATATGGAGCACACGGCAGAAGCCCCAAATCCCAGTAGCGAGAACAGTACTCGCCAAGAATCAGAAGACGACCTCCAACTCGTACTTGGCACCTTCTGCTTCCTCTTGGGCTGCTTGAATCCGGTTGTGCTACTGGTAGTGCTGTTCACCGTCTTCTTCGGTCAGAAGAAACTGCGGGGGCTCTGGCTTATTGATTTCGGGTTGTTAGCAAGCCTCGCTGTGGTCACGTTCTCCAACGCGGTTTATTCCTACCTCACCCCAGTTCTAGAGATTGTGGATCTCATGCATGCAAACATGGTGAAGCTCATGCATGGTGCAGGTGCTGATAGCGTCGTGGATTTGGTGCTCAGCCACGCGGGCACCTGGTTCTGTGCGCAACTGCCCTTGGGTGTACCGGTGGGATTGATAATCGCTGGAGTTATTATCTTGAGGCGTAGCGCGCGAGGAAAGGGAAACAATGCTTGATATGCATCTGAGGCCTGAGAAATATTTGACTGCCGAAGAGGTGGGCCGCCTTGTTGGTCGTCATGAATCGCTGGTGCGGAGAATGTACCGCGCACAGCTTATCGAGGCGGCGGCATTGCGCCGAGGTGAGGCTGTATTCAGCGAAGCGGAAGCTACACGGTGGAAAAAATGGTATCTGGAACACCTGGACGACTATGAGAAATGCCTGTGGGCTTCGGAGAAAATTCTTGCTGGCTTCTTCACCGCCAGCGCCTCTGTTTCCCTCATGCTAGGTGCAATAGGGCTATGGAGACAGGGAATGCCAGTTCTTCTGGCGCTGAGTCTGATTCTTCCAGCAGCTTTTCTTATTCCTCTTCCCCGCCCGCGCCCTGGACGACGTTTTCAGCAGGTGCAGGTAACTGTGGCCGGGGCTGCAACGGGGCTTTTCCTCGCTGATTTACTGCAACTCCTATTGGGTCATGGTGAATCTGGATCCGGGCACGTAGGCTTTTTGATGCTGGTCTGTCTCATGGTCTGTTATGGCCTCGACCGGCCGAAATATCGGACAGAAGAATGTGCATTCACTGTGACCCCTGAAGTGTACGGGGGTTTTATGGTGGTCACTGGCGCACTGGCTCTAGCGAAAGGTGGGCCCGCACTTGGAGTGAATATCGGGTTCATTCCCTCGCTTATCGTGGGTGCTGCGATATTCGGGGCGGCAACTTTGGCTCAGCTCATGCGCCCATTCAACACCCACGCTTTCAGCATCACCGTTCCGGTGGCAGCATTCTTCGGATGGGAAGTCGCACTCGTTACCCTGTTTGCAGTCGCCGGTCTGCTGGTCATTTGCAGCTTGGCTCAGCGTTATTTCGATGAGCCCGAGGACGTATCGCTTGCTGAACTCATGATGCGATGATTGCGTTATGCTACCACCCCGCGCTCGCCAACTTCCCAACTTGTCAGGAAGTTGGCGAGCGCCTTCTGTGTGTTTCTAGGGCCTCCCCACCGCTGGGCTCGCCCGCGGAACCCGCCCCGGCGCTCGCCGCCGCCTTATCGTTCACACTTCATCACATCCCCGCCACCTGATTCTCCCTCCTCCTGCGCTCACCTTACCCGCCGGGTAGACCGAACAAAGGGGTTACCCCGTCTTACCCCGTCGAAAATGCACAATGAGGCCCCTCTCTCACGATTGAGAGAGGGGCCTCAATCCCTCTAGTCGTACAGTGCGACCGTCAGCGCCAGATGCCCGGTACAGACCGCAGCTGTCGCCCAGGCAAGCCAATACCACGACCCGCGCCGCAGCCCCCACTCACGGGTGAAGGCAAAATAGTACGGGGCAATGAGGAACGCGAGGGCAAGAAAACTCAGCCCAACAACCGCTAAGACCTTCATTTCTTAACTCTTCTTTCCTTTGACTGGAACACCGCGCGGGTGCAGCGTTCCGCTACCATTCCAACCCCAAGCCCGGGAATAACGTGGATTCTTCTCCCGCCAATCCATCCATTCCTTTTACTAGCTGACCGACTTCTTCAGCAGTTAAAAAGTCTTGATTCGTTGTGGTCATGCTAATCAAGTAAGCTCCAGGAAGAGTGCGGCAATGATGCCTCCATCGTAGCACCCGAGCAGCCTCTCAAGCCTTTGTTTTGACGCGTAATGCGTAAAAAAATAACATAACATTCCACATGTTCGGGTTTATGTGAAAAATATGCTAAACCCCTTGTAAACCCAGCCCTTCCCGCACTCTTTCTCCTTGCCCTCTGTTACTACAGGAAAGGGTCCCTGTAGTCGCTTTGCGCCCGCCCGCCCCCCGCTCAAACAGCCCTCCAGCGGCACATCCGCCCTTGAACACTGCACTGGTGCAAGGCTTCATTAGTGCCGTGTTCAGCCCGCTGAGTGAACGCCGTGCGGGTGCGGGTTGAGCCCGCTGCTGAGGGTGAGGAATTGACTTTTGCTGCCTTGGAGAAGTTCGCGCGAGGGTGTGAGAATGGCACGGTGATCGTGGAGAAAGCGAAACGTCACATGGTCATTTCTGGGCGTTATTTGCCCCGCCGAATGGTTTCTTTTTCGCCTGATACACACAAAAAGGGTGCCCCACCCCTAGAGGGGATGGGGGCACCTTTCGTTATGGTCTTCTAGCCTTTCCTGATGTGCCAGAAAACATGCTTGACCGACTTAATTCGCTTGCAACGTCCATCGTGGCGGTGAACCTGCCCTGCTTCCTTTTCCTTGCGAAGCTGCCGGCGGTTGCAGTGCCTCAAGTGCCAAATTTCGGTGGTGGTGTAGCTGGTGTCTCGGTCGGTGGGCACAATGTGGATGGTGGAAACGACCTGCTGGTCGGTATCGTCCGGCGATCCGTTCCAGCCGTCAGGGGACCACAGGCCGTTTTTCTTGAGCGTTAGCGTCGTGGAGAGGGGATCTTCGCGGTCAGGAAGAAACGAGCGAAACTCAAACTCCGGCTCTTGGAACTTGACCTCATCAAAGGTTGGGTTCTTGATGACCTCCTCTTCCTTGATGTCGTCGTTCCAATCGTAGATTTCAACATCAAAGGCGAATTCTCCAGGGACTGCCTTTTTCTCCAAAGTCTCTTTGTATCGAATGAATTCTGTGAGTTTTAGAAATCCTTTCTTAGCAACCGCGTAGATGAGCAACAAGAGAACGGAGCCCATAATCCCGATAAGGCCAAGTAAAAGAAGCTCATTCAAGGTTGCAGCGGCTTCATTCCCGGTCCGTTCCAGGTATAAGTTATGGAGAGGTGTCATGATGTCAGTTCCTTTCTGATTTGCTGGTCGGCTGCACCGGTTGGCACTACCGATTAAGGCGCTTCGGGGCTTCCCTCCCCGTAGTCCTCATTGCTAAATTTCTGTTTCTTCTTGATAGTCTTCCCGCCGGGACGCGGCGTTCCGCTATCATTCCAACCCCAAGCCCGGGAATAACGTGGATTCTTCTCTCGCCAATCCATCCAGTCCTTCACATCGGCCTCCAGGAACCCTAGAGTCTTGCCGATCTGTCCGGCGGCATGAAGATTGCCAGCTGCACAGTTCTTCTGCACGGTGCGCTCTCTGACTCCAGCTATTTCTGCGGCTTGTGCGGAGGTTAGATATACCGTCCTTTTTCTTTTCGTCACATGCTATCCTTTCTGTGCGCGCATCCATGATGCGCGCCCTTTCTGTCCGCTCACCTTCAGGTGGGGGGATCCCCCTGGTGCCTCTTCCCACGCCCACTTTTGGGCGGTGGCACCGGGGGGTTTTGCTATGCGCCCCTAGCGGGCATCTAGAAGATTATCGACCGAGCCCCCGGATAAACCCCGGGGCGTCGCCCTGATTGAAATGCTCCATAAGCTCGTCGAGGATTTCGCCAGCCGACAAGATCTCGATTCGCTCCGGTGAATTCACGGTGAAAACCCCGCCCTTAGCATACGCCAGCACGTTTTCAACCGTGACCGGAAGCGGTTCAGAGTGAACTACCAGGCGCTCCATGCTCTCCCATGCCTCGGCGGTCGGGTCGCTCAGCTCGTCCGCATCCATAAGAACAGTTTGGGAACCCTGGTCGGCCTCCTCCTGCCACCAAATGTACACGTCCTCAGTCAGCGGTACCCCGGGGGCGGTATACAGCTGCTCCCCGGAATCGGTGACGCCCCCGGAGATTTTCTCGCAGAAGGGCTTCTGGCCCGGCTGTGGGTCAGATTCGAGCCAATGCACGATCTTTTCTAGAGTGCCGAATTTGCGACGACACAGGGTTTTCTTCTCCTCGTCAAAGGTGCAAGGGATAGGGTCGGTAAGGACAAGCCCGTAGACCCTTGCACCCGTCCACTCCTGCTCATCCTCGGCGTAGATCAAATGGGGCATGTCCCCGAGCTCGACGTTCCAGGTGTTAGCGTTCATTGTCAGCTCCTTTAATAATTGCTTCGTGTTCCATGATGTTTTCCTTTCGTCAGATAGGTTAGCCCGCCAGTATCGGGTGGTTCTGGAAGCTGGGGTTTCCCGACCCTGCTATACTTATAGTGTACGGTATCGCGAACACTATAGGTAGGATATTTCTACATATATTTTTCGTGAAAACCGACAACCAAAGAGACGTACACTTTTTCAGAAAGAACCGGCGGGCTAAGAGCACTTCGCTCTTAGCCCGCGGGAAGAAGGAGTCAGAGAAAATGGCAGAACAGCAGTAGCAGCAGCAGAGTACACCGTTATACACCGTTACCGTCGAGATGACCCACCACTCGCCTGAATGGTTCACCATCGGCCTAGCCACGGATACACTGGCACACCTTGTGGAATGGGCGGCACCAGCAAACCCGCAAATCACCCCGCCAGAAGCACCCTTGACCACCGAAACCGTCCGCCAGTTCGTCACCGCGGTTGCCGCTCAACCTGAATATGAATGGCAGGTACACATCGAGCCAGCCCCTGAAGGTGCACGAGCAACCCTTGACGAGCTAGAAGACTTCGCGCACCGCTGCGAGAACGGCACAGTAACAGTAGAGGACATGGACCGTCACGACATTCTCTCCACCCTGTACTTCAGGCCAGCTAGAATGTTCATGTTTGATGCCGGCAGCCACACAAGCGGTCAGTAGCGGGGGTGGAATTAGGATTCTTTTCAGGATCTATGGTATATTTACTGAAATTAGGATTCTTTTCCGGAGCCGTGGCATACTGAAGCTTTTCATGTTTTGCTGGCCCAGAACATAACCACCGTTTGATACGGTAAATGCATATTGAACAAAAACCTCCCGTTTCTTGGACGTCAAAATTGACGTCCAAGAAACGGGAGGTTTTTCACAAAGGCGGGAGGGGCTTTTAGTGTTCACTGCCGACCAATTACGACAGCAGCAGCAGAACACCACCACCCCGTAACGCGGCTAAACCCCCACCGCCTCTCCTTTTCTCTTACCCCGGGTAAACCACCTCCTGCACCCCACACCCCGCCTCTGTGCTACCCGATCACCACCAAGGGCAGGGGAGAGCCGAGACCTCCCACAAGCGCGGCTAAACCCCCCCACCCCCCTTGCAGCTCTCATTTCCTTCTCTCTTTCTTACCCCGGGGTAAACTGCCGCTCCTTGCGCGCCCGCCGCGCATGCACCAGCACTCTGTACCCGCCCGCCGCCGCGCTCACCTCCTTAATCCGTGCTCGCATTCCTCTCCCCCCCCCTTACCCCGGGGTAAACCAAAAACCCACCCCGCCCTCCTCATCTCTGC